>Ga0209018_1000005_pt1 | contig 250356 bp, 213 predicted proteins | sample YNPBryBLVA2012_FD_185814 | JGI IMG/M metagenome (GOLD analysis project Ga0209018, IMG submission 185814) | Anoxygenic and chlorotrophic microbial mat microbial communities from Yellowstone National Park, USA - YNP Bryant BLVA 2012 (SPAdes)... ... | reverse complement strand
CATCCGAGGCGGCACGGGAATGGGAATCCGGTCGGGCTGCGCCCTCCCTTCCTTCCCATTCCCTGGTATTGTCAAACATGGAGAAACTCTAATCTTTTGTCGTCTTCCTGTTTGGGGGCATCTTATTGCCAACACAAGGCGACAGAAAGCAACCGATGCTCAGGTATTCTCCTCGGAAGGCGATCCACAAATGCAAACAAAAAACGCGATAGCGCTCATCCTGGCTAACATATTTGGTGGAATCGTTCAGTTCGTTTCCGTCTCGCTTTACCTAAGGTATCTTGGCAAAGACGTTTATTCGTTGTATATCGTAGTCTCCGGCATAGCAGGCTACTTGTCACTTGTTGTGCCCGACATCAGCAACGCTACTCAAAAGCTTCTAATTTCAAGGCTTGTAACCAGTCGAATTAAGGAAATCTCCGAGGTAATTTGCACTCACAAGCAAGTTGTTTTGATTTATGTCTCAGTTGCTTTTTTGTTGTTTACGCTTGCGTCCATAGCATCGCTTTTTTTGCCAATAAGTCACAAAGAAACTGTTTCTATTAGCTTTGCCTTAATAGGGCTAAGCACAATGATCGGGCTTTTCGGAACGACTAAGAACTGTATCCTTGTCTCTCTTCAAAAGTTCACCACGATTGCGATTATAAATGCCATTGCTGCTCTTTTCTCTTCTACCTTTGGTATCATAACAGCGTACTTCACTCGCGACCTAAGTTCCCTTTTTGTTTCAGGCATCACCTATAATCTGGTATATCTTGCTTTAATCAACATAGCAGCCAGCCAAAATCTTAACATCAGAGACTCCCGTCCAAAGAAAGAAATTCGCATTGATATTTTAAAAATCTCATACCGAGCATACTGGCACAAGCTGGTTAACTTTATGGCCGGAGGCCTCGACCGATTGCTTCTAGCGAAGGCCTCAACGAATATTGCCAGCGTTAGTGACTATTACTTGTCGTATAGGTTGCCGGAGGTTTTGAGCGGAATTGTCAGCCCTGGCATTCTTACCATAGTACCTAAGTTGACGGCGCAGTATGAGAGCTTCCCTGATTTGGCAGCAAAATCTCTTTCACGCTATCTTTTCCAAGCCTCTATAGTGGGATGCATTTTTATACTCCTGCCTTGCGCTTACGGCCAGCCCTTTTTGCAGCTTTGGCTTGGTCCAAGTGCTCCCTCAAATAGCTCATGGACGGTCCTTGCGATCGGCGTTTATTTTTACCTAAACTTTTACTTTAGTGTGGCCTCAAAGATGTTTCAAGCCACCGGGGAAATGCAGTACTTGGCCCCATTTTCGGGATTCAACGCTCTTGCCACGCTCCTATTCACCATACCTGTAGCCCGACAGTGGGGAATTGTTGGAGTTGGTTTAATGAACATGGCAATCAACCTTGTTCAAGTCTTTCCTTTCTTGCTTGTCATAAATAAAAGATACTCAGCGATGCTCGACGTTAAGAAAGAGACCCTTCGCTGTGTCGGTGTGCTCTTTACTGGTTGTGCGACCGCGGTTCCTTTAATATTTATATTTCAAACTCCCTACTGGAGTTCAAGGCCTTGGTTATGCATTTCAACAAGTCCGTTAGTGGCGTTTGCTGGCTTAGCGTTTATTGTTATTACGGCTTCAGAATTTTTGCCCTCAGGTCTGGCAAACCGACTTAACCGTTTCATTAAAAGAACCAAAACCTAACGTGATCCGTTCCGCATAAATCACTGGCCACGAGCTGTTCTTTGGATCATGCTACGGTTTCGGAAACAATCCGGGCGGCGGTTTGCCACGAGCCCGGCTCGACGTTTGAGCGTTTGCCGATGCAACGCGCCATCAACTCGGCCAGCTCGTCCGACCCCGAGCCCTTCATCAAACACTCGGGATCGACCGCCTCCGGTATCCCGCACACGTTGCTGCCCACCACGGGCACGCCGTACTGCAGCGCCTCGGGAATGACGTGCGGCGAGGCGTCGAACCTCGATGCCACGACGAGGCATGCGGCCTGGCGCATGATGGCGTGAACGGCCGAAGGCGGAAGGGAACAAGGAATCGGCGTCACGCCCTTTGAGGGCTCAATTTTAAAGCCTCTCGGGTCGCCGATGATAAACGTCTCGATGTCAGCCCCTTCGGATGCCAGCCGTCGGCCGGCTTCAGCCACGACGTCCATTCCCTTCAAGTGCCAGTGGTTTCCCACACTTAGGACGATTTGCTTCCCTCGTTCAGGCCTCTCAAGCGGCGGCCCAATGCGATACAGCGGGCCCCACCCTATCTTAGTAACCCTTGACGGCTCGATGCCGTGAACCTTGATGATCTTTTGCCTGGCCCATTCCGACAAAGTGAAAACGTGTTTCGCCCCTTCAAAAATGCGGTGTTGAAGATCGAGGTAGAAGTTTTTGAAACGACCAGGCTGCCACGGGGCTGGATAAATGGGGTCCTCAGGGTCATAAGGGCCGTCGGTCACGATGAAGTATGGCAAGCCGGCAAACTGGCCCGAAACCGGCCTGTTGGTTGCGCCCCAATAGAGAACGGCTTCGGGCCTTTGGTCCAAAGAATCCAAAAGCTTGTAGCACGAACGCTCCAAGCTTGCCGTCACGGGAGGCGAGAACTCCAGCAACTGCCGTGTCCGTTCCAACGAGGAGCTTGAGGACAGGACAGCCCCAAGAACTTTGGCGGAGCTGTCCGCCAAAGCGGTTCCGACAAACCGAAACCGCCTGTCAAGCTCGGAAAGGGCTTGGAATAGCGGTCGGCAACGATTGTTCTTGCCAAGGCATGCAATCATCGGTGGACGACGTACAGACTCTTCCGGCTGAAGGCCTCCTCCTCCGACGAGGCGTGGGTCATGACCAAACGAACATCCTTTGCCCCGGCGCGCTTGAGAAGGTCGACGGCCAGGGCGATGTTCTGGTACTTCGAGGTGCGCGCCGAGGCCACCAGGCACACCGCGTCGACGTACGGCGCGAACCGCAAGGCGTCCGACACCACGTCGCATGGGGGCGCGTCGATGACGATAAGACCGGCTTGCTCCTGAAGGGTGTCCAGAAAGGCCGACACCGCTCCGACCGGAACATCGGTGATGCCTTCCCCGCCCTGCGAACCGGCAGGAACGACGCTCAGTTGATCGTGCTGAGACGGATAGACGATCTCGGCCTTATCGGAGGCAAGCAACATTCGGTTGATGACTTCCCTAACTCCGGACTTATCGGCAAGATTGAACAGCTTCGAAATCGTCGCATGGCGCAAGTCGCAGTCCATCAGGATTGTCGGCTTGCCTGTCCGAGCGGCGGCTATGGCAAACTGTGAAGCCGATGTCGAGCAGCCTACAGCTCCGCCGATGCTTGTGAACAGCACGCGCTTCGGCGGGTTTTCGCTGCTGTAGAGCATCGAAAAGGCCATGAACTTGAAGCTTTCGAAAGGCTTGAACTCGGGTGCGGCCAGCGACCGATAGACCGCTCGGTGCTGTTTCGGAGGAAGCAGCGGCATCGTTGCTGAGACGGGCAGCCCAAGCAGCTGCGATAGTTCGACCGACGTCTGGGCAGTAGACCGCAAGGATTCGCGGGCAACCGAGAACAAGAAGCCTACGATGGTGCCGCCAATGGTGCATAGCACCAGAAGCTTGACAAGATCCGGTGCCACCGGCTTCGGCTGGGCCTGCGCCTGGTAGAGCGTCTTAGCGCGGCGCATTCCGGCCGAGCCCTTGTAGCGGAGTTCTTCAAGGGCCTGCCTAAGGTTCTTGTATTTCGCCTCAAGAACTTCCTTCTCGCGAATCAGGTTGGCCAGCCTTGTTTCGTCTGCAGGCAACTTGAAAACTTGCTCGTTGACTCGGTTCAGGGCTTCCGTCAAAGTCTGCATTCTTTTGGTCAGCGTGGCCTTGGTGACCTGGCTCGTAATTAAGGAGTCCTCAAACTGCTTCTGAACCGAATCGCGGACGTACGAGCGGCTCGTCTGCTTCCATCGCTGTTTTTCGGCCTCCAGGATGCGCTTCTTGGTTGAAGCGATCAGTTCATCGATATCCTTGATGCGTTTGGAATCGGGCGTGTAGATGCGCAGAAGCGAGGTGCGCTGCGTTTCGTACTGGGCAAGTTCGTTTTCGAGCGCTTGAACGACGGGGGTTTGGGACTCGGAGTAGCCCTCAGTCACCAGCCTGGGCAGGCCTTTCAGGCTTTTCTTGGTCGCCGCGACCTGGGCGTCGGCAACCTGGAGGTCGGCCTTCACGCCTTCGAGCTGGGTCATCAACGTGGACTGGTAGCTGACCAGCTGACTCGCGCGCGAACCGAGGTCCACCATCCCGGTTTTTTGCTTGAAGTCCCTGAGCTTGGCTTCGGCTTCGCCCAAAGCTTTGCGGGCGGAGACGATCTGCTCGTCGAGCATGTTTTGGGCGTCGGTCACCGACTCGGTTGCCGATTCTTGGCGCAACTCGTTGTAGATGACGACGATCTCGTTCGCGATGTCCGCGGCCAGCTCTGGGTCGTTGGCCTTGACGACGATCTCAACGGCTCGGGAGTCCCGGGAGCCCATCACGTCGTACATCAGGTAGAGCTTGTCCATCATCTCGACGGATTGCAGCCGGGCATCCCCTTTTGCCTCTGAAACGCGCATCATGGCTTGCCGGAATATGCCTCGGCTCCGAAGGATGGAAATTTCGGTGCCGACGTTCTCACTGAAACCGGGCTGAAGGATAGACGCCACCTCCGGCGTTGTCGAAAGGCTCGTGGTGTCGGTCGTGGCGATCAGAATCTGAGTGGAGCCTTGATAAACTTTTGGGCTAATGAGGTAGATGGCAAGTCCCAAAATAGCGCCAAGCACGGCACAGATGACAATCCTTTTGATATGTTGTTTAACCATTGATGAAGTGACGCTCTTTTTTCTCTTTTCTCTTCAATGGACGGTACCCGGTTTTGGGGTGCTTCTCACACCTAAGTCGGGACCCGCCCCCATAAGAATCGGCTTTTATTTGTTGCTCCTTCATGCTTCGTGCCATTTTGACAAGCAAATTGCAACGTTCCAGAACTCAGTCAGCCTAACGTTTTAGGTAAACACGCTTTCGGGATTAAAGATTCCCAGGGGGCGTTGGCCGCTAAACCCAGCGCCTCATGCGCAAGCGGTAAGCCGCATAACCTTCGCTTAAAATCTCCTCTTTGTCGCGCTCCCAAATCTTTTCCGCGTTGGTCATGATGTCGCGAAGACCGTTGCCAAGCCCCCATCCTGCGGCGAACAAAAAGACCACATAGAGCAGAAACTTGATCCAGTCTTTGACATCCCAAGGCAACAGAGCGTTGCAAAGGGCCCACAGCAACAGAAGCAAAACCGAAGGAAAAACCGCTATGATGGCGAGACCGATAAGCGTGAACCACGGAAGAACGGCCATCGCGCCGATCCACTCGGCAACGAAGAACCGGCGGCGCGGGTCTCGAATGAGTCGATCGAGCAGCCACGCCGGACTGATGGAATACCAGAAACCTAGTTGGTTCGACTCGTTATCAACCATCAAATGCCTTCGACGGTATCAATCATACCAGTCTGCCACCTCAAGCCGTTAAGGCATGCACCGACATACCGGTTGCAAGCATGGATTGTGCCAGACCGTCGCCCTTTGTGCCCTCAGGCCTTGACCACGTTCTTGCGGTCGCCGCGATAAACGCCGCGCGTGTCGACGATCAGCTTGGCATGCCGTTCGATCATGGCGTAATCGAAGGCGTCGTGGTCGGTCGCCACAAGGACGCAATCCTGCTTTGCGATCACGCTTGGCGTCAGCTCGATCGATGACAGATCCAGGTCGTGTTCGCGCATCTTGTGCGTTCGCGGGATATGCGGGTCCGAATATCCGACCTGCGCGCCAAGAGCCATCAGGCGCTCGATGATGTGAATCGAAGGCGACTCCCGAAGATCGTCGATGTTCTTTTTGTAGGCCAGCCCCAAAACGAGGACCTTCGAACCCTTGACCGACTTGCCATGATCGTTCAGGGCCAGCGCAGTTTTCTGGACCACCCAGTCGGGCATCGAGTTGTTGATTGTTCCGGCAAGCTCGATGAAGTGGGTATTGATACCGAACTCCTTTGCCTTCCAAGTCAAGTAAAAGGGGTCGATGGGAATGCAATGCCCGCCCATCCCGGGCCCTGGCCGGAAGGCCATGAAACCGAACGGCTTGGTAGCGGCGGCATCGATGACGTCCCAAACGTCAATGCCGAGTTTGTCGCATACGATTTTCATTTCGTTGACAAGACCGATGTTGACGGAACGGAAAATGTTCTCGAGCAACTTGGCCGTCTCGGCAACCCGGGTACTCGAAACGGGGATTGCCTTGACCACCACATTGCTGTAAAGGGCCAAGGCGACCTCCAAGCAGGCCTCCGAGCATCCTCCCACGAGCTTCGGAATGGTGGACGTCGAGAAATCCGGGTTGCCCGGGTCTTCCCTCTCGGGCGAAAAGGCCACAAACACGTCTCGGCCAACTTTGAAGCCCTTGGCCTCAATTGGGGCAGCGATCAAATCCTCAGTGGTGCCCGGATAGGTGGTGCTCTCAAGACTGACCAACTGACCCTTGCGGACGTAGGGCAGAATGCCAGCCACGGTGCTTATGATGTACGAAACGTCCGGTTCCATGTGCTTGCCCAGAGGAGTCGGTACGCAAAGAATCAGCGCATCGGCCTCCTCGGCTTTGGAGTAATCGGATGTGGCTGTGAAGAGGCCGGACTCTTTGGCTGCTTGAACCCGATGAATGCCAACGTGTTTGATGTAGGACCTGCCGTCATTCAGGAGTTCCACCTTTTGCGGATCCGAATCGAATCCTATGACGCGGTAACCCTTTTCTATGAAACACAAAGCTAGTGGCAGACCTACATAGCCAAGGCCGATAATGCCAACAACGGCCGATTTGTCGGCGATTTTTTCTAGGGCTTGTTCTTTCATCTTGCCAATCCGAGCGCGCTGTTGCCGCCTGATTATACAGCAACTTGTAACCTTTTTAAAACTTTGCCTGTATTCTCCAATCACTCTCCTGCTTGCATGCCTGCCCCTTGGGCCGTAGGCCCAGGGGGAAGGCTAGCTGGGACCGCCGGCATCCTGCCGGCACAAAGACGGGTCGAAAGCGAACCGAAAAAAAGTCCGCAATAGAGCCTTCAAAACACCCGGTTGGGCGTTTCGGACCTTTTTTGCCGCGATTGCGCCGCGGCTGGCCGCAACCCCCTCCTGCCCAAGGCTACGCCTTGAGCTTCCTCCCCCTGCTAAAGCAAGGTGAGGAGTTCGAGTGGCCCCAGTCCTGCCCCTTGGGCGAATGCCCGTGCAGACAGATGCAACAAACTCGATCCTTCACTCGTTATATCCATAGCATGTTGTCAACCATCGTTCTTCTTTCCCTCGTCATCGTTCCGGGCCAAAAGACGCCGGAATCGGCAGGGCAAGCTGAGGCTTCACTGAGCCTTGGCCAAGTTGCCGTTGAGGTTTCAAACCTGCTTCAACGGGCGCCGAAAGCTCCGGCTCTTCTGCCGTCGACCGTCGCCCGAAAGATCGAGTCTATCGTCAACCGCATCGACTGGAACAAGGAGCAGATTCACAAAGGCGCCCGGATGCTTCCGGAGCCGTCCATCGACCCGCAAACCGGACGGCCGAACATCATTTGGGAGGCCTACGCCTTGCTCTACGCCGCTCAGGACGTCAAGCTGAAGCGCCCTCAACTCGTGGACACCATGCTGTGCCGGCTTTGGCCCGTGGATTCGGCAGCCAAGTTGGAGGCTATGAAAAAGGCTGTCGATGCCAATCGAGTTAAGAGCGGCAAGGACCGCGGTGCCATTCAAAGACCCGTCCAGTGGCAAAATGTCACAGTGACAGCGAATGAGGAGTTGAAGAGCAAGAGCTGGCCTTGGATAAAAGACAATTTAAGCGGAAGGTTGACACTGGCCCCTATATACATCGAAGAGATGTCGTCCTCAACGCCTCCTCCCAGCTCAAAGGTCTACTTCGATTGGTGGAACCAACGAGACGCCGATAGCGACTCGCCTTAAGGCTTCGGATCAAAGCCTGTTCCGACAGCAGATCGAGGGTATAATAGTGTCCTCGTGCGCGTGTGTCTGGATGATGCTTCCCTCTCCTCCGTGATCCGCGGCTGTACAAACAGGAAAAAGAAATGGCAAAGCAAATTACCTCTGTAATCAAGCTCAATATTCCCGCCGGCAAAGGCACCCCGGCTCCTCCTGTCGGTCCCGCTCTCGGCCAGGCTGGCATCAACATGATGGAGTTTCTCAAGAAGTTCAACGAAATGACGGCACCGCAGATGGGCTTCGTGCTTCCCGTCGAGATTACCGTCTACAGCGACCGGTCCTACACATTCGTCGTAAAGCAGCCTTTGACCACGGACCTTATCAAGCGAGCGGCAGGCATCGACAAAGGCGCCGCCAACCCCAAGACGGACAAGGCCGGCGTCTTGACCCAAGAAAAGCTTCGCGAAGTCGCCAAGCAAAAGATGGCCGACTTGAACACCGATGACGAAGAGATGGCCATGCGCATCGTCGCCGGAGCGGCGCGATCGATGGGCGTCCGAATCGAAGGCTAACCGTCCCCAAAGTTCCATAAGCTCTCGCGCCCCGCGTCGAGGGCTTTCGTTTTTATATCCATTGCCGCAGATAGTCCCAGCGATCCTCGGCTTTAGCCAATCTTAACCGATACTCCGTAACGAAAGGCAGCCGAAACAGTCTACAATAGTAGAGGAACGCAAAGATGAACGCTGTTCGTAAACTTTGGTTTGCGGTTTTCGCGATCACGGCACTGGTTGCCGGATGCTGGGCCGTCGATTCTGACGGTACCCAGTTAGGGCAGTCGATCGCCGACCAGCTCAAAGACGCGACGCAGTCGGATGGCGCGTTCATCACCGCCGGTTTGCTCCGAGAGGATTACAAAGGCGACTCGCTTGCCTCCGCACTGCTCTATCCCACAGATGAAGTCGTTGTCGTGGCCCTCAGAGGCGCTCAGATCCGCCAAGCTCTCGAAAGGGCCGTCTCACTGTACCCCCATCCCTTCAGTGCCTGGCTTCATGTTTCCGGGTTCGAGGCGACATTCTCAGCCTCCGCCGATTCCGGCAAGCGCATCCTCTCCGTCACCGTCAATGGGGACAAACTCGACGACAGCCGAACCTACAACATTGCCATGCCTGCCCAGTTGGGCCGAGGCGGCTTCGGTTACTTCAAGGTGTGGGATAAATCGCGGATCGTCAAGACGCTCGAAAAAGCCACGGTCGAATCGGTCGTCAAGGATAAAAAAGCCGCCTCGACGAAAAGCCGTATAGTCGCTCAGCCTTGAGCCGTCTATACTGTGACTATGCTTCTCGCCGCTCTTATTCTCCCTGTACTCTTGTTGCCTGCAGGCCAATTCAAACAAGACAATGCCTGGAACCACCTCGTGAAGCAATGCGCATTTGGCCCACGCGTTCCCGGAACAAAGGCTCACACCGAGTGCAGGGATTTCCTCGTGGAGCAAATGAAGAAGCACTGCGACAACGTTCGGCTTCAACCCTTCACCCACTTGTGGTCGCAATCGAAACAAGAACTGAAGCTCAACAACATTGTTGGTGAACAGAACTGGAAGGACGCCAAGGTGCGTGTCGTTCTGCTGGCCCATTGGGATTCCCGCCCATATTGCGATCAAGACCCTGACCCGGCGAACCAAAAGAAACCTGTGCTGGGGGCGAACGATGGAGCGAGCGGCGTCGCCGTGCTCCTGGAGTTGATGCGTTGCCTGAAGGGCCGCCTGAAGGAGGTGGGTGTTTTGTACCTGCTGACCGACGGCGAAGACCTGGGTCCCGACCTCGACGAGATGCTACTAGGCGCTACCCACTTTGCTAGAAACTTGCCCTTGCCGAGGCCCGACTACGGCATTCTGATCGACATGGTTGGCGACAAAAACCTAAGAATCCCGGTCGAGCAGTACAGCTACCTTTATGCCCGAGATCTCGTTCAGAAGTTTTACAGCCACGCCAAGGCGGTCGGCCTGCAAAGCACGTTTCCCTACGTTAAGGGTCCGTGGATCGTGGACGACCACAAGCCCTTGAATGAGGCCGGCATCCCAACGATGAACCTGATCGACTTCACTTATCCCCAGTGGCACACGGTCAACGACACGCCTGAATATTGCTCAGCCGATTCCCTGGGCAAGGTTGGCCTCATGCTGGAGAGCTGGCTTCTGCGAGTTTCGACTTATGTCTATCCCAAGAACAGCCGTTAAGGCCGCATGGCATCCAGAGGCTCGAATAGTTCCAAATTGGCTCCCTCCTTAATTCCAAGCTTTTCAAAGGTCCCCTCTCGGACCTCCAGCACGTATTGAGCCGCTCCCTTGCTGGGCAAGCTTTCTTCGTCGAAGGGAATGCCGCGCTGAACATTGAGCAACTGGCGATCGGACCCGAAAAAGGCGATGTCCAGGGCCACCTCGGTGTTTTTCATCCAAAACGAACGGGGCTTGGCGTCAGAAAAAACGAAAAGCATGCCTCTGCCATCGGGCAATTCCGAAGCCTTGACGTGCATCAGGCCCTCTCGCCGCTTGTCTTCGTCGTCCATCACCCATACCGTCCAGCGATGCCTTCCGATTTTGACCTGCGATGTCTTGAGGGAAGAAAGCGGGTAGGCGCGACGCGGCGCTTCCTGTTTGGTCCCTTCGGTTGGCGACTCTTGTCGGCATCCCGGCAACCAGACCAAAGCCGCCAACATGCTAAGAGACAGGAATATAAGTCTCATGCTTTTTCTCGAACTCGTCAATCTTCGGCGAGATTTCCAGGGTCTTGCCGATGAGGTCGAGCCCTTTGATCAGTGCCACCTTGGTCGCCGGCGCGATTTCGAACATGAACTCGCGCTCCCCTGCGCGAACGGTTTGATTTGGCAAGTCAACCGTGGCTTCCGCACCGTTCCCAAGGGTGAGCAACGCGTCGTGCGCCTCGGGTTCAAGCTCGATGAGCAACAAACCGCAGTTGGCCGCGTTTTGGCGAAAAATGTCGCTGAAACCGGCCGAGCTTTCGGTCCTTCGGGCGATCACCGCACGGAAACCGGCCTGCTGAATGCCCCAAACCGCATGTTCCCGCGATGAACCGCAACCGAAGTTGGTGCCGACGACCAGAATGCTGGCGCCCGCCGCCTCGGGCCGATCAAGTGGAAATTCGGGTCCTCGAACGTCGCAGAACACCCTTTGCCCATAGCCGGAGCGCGTTACCATCGTAAGAAAACGAGCCGGCATGATGCGGTCGGTGTCGATGTTGTCCTCCGCATAGACGGCAATCTTGCCTGAATGCTGTGTAAATCCAGCCATGCATCCCATTTTGGCACGGCTTCTGCATCTGTGGCTTCATGCCGGTCGCCAAGACCGGTGTCCACTGATAAAGGAGAATACTGGTTGCAATGCCTTTGGCCCTGGCTCCACCGGGGCCTACTTTTTTTGCCGGCCAGGCCAATCTAACCCGGTTCAATTCGGACATAATGGGTTGATGCTGTTCCCCCCGAAGGATGAGTTCCATAGGTTAACGGAAACCAGCCGATACGTGCCTGTCTACCGAGATGTGTTGGCAGACGTCGAAACTCCGCTCAGCGCGTATTGGAAGCTCTCTCACGATGAAACCCACAGCTACTTGTTGGAGAGCGTCACCGGAGGCGAACATCTTGCCCGGTACAGCATCCTCGGCGTAAGGCCGCGCCTTGTCCTTCGCACCAAAGGATCCAAAGTTCGCCATATAAGGGCCAAAGGCGAGAGCCGGACCGAATTGATGGAGGGACAGGACCCTCTGGACCTGATCAAGAGGGAACTGGAAGAGCGGCGGATCGCGATGTTGCCGGGTCTGCCGAAATTCGTGGGCGGAGCAATCGGCATGCTCAGCTACGACATGGTGCGCTTTTTCGAGCGGTTGCCCGACCAAACCGTCGACGACCTAAATATGGACGACCTGGCCATGATGCTCACGGACAGCGTCGTCATCTTCGACCACGCCAAAAACATCATCCGCATCCTGGTGCTCGCCGAAGGCACGCCGGACGGGTACGAGACCGCATGCGCCGAAATCGAGCGGATCTTGGCCACGCTTCGGCGCCCCTTGCCCGCCTTGCCGAGCACCAAAAGGCCGCTTCACCCGGTCCAATGCAACATCGACCAGGAGCAATACGAGAGGAACGTGGCCAAAACCGTCGAGTACATCACGGCGGGTGACGGCGTTCAAATGGTGATCTCGCAGAGATTCCAGACCAAGGTCGAGGCGCACCCGCTAACCGTGTACCGGGCCTTGCGCTCCATCAACCCTTCGCCTTACATGTTCCTTTTGCGCATGGGCGACTACGACGTGATTGGCGCCTCGCCGGAGTCGCTTGTCAGCCTCTCGGATGGCAAAGCCAAAGTCCGGCCGATCGCAGGAACCCGATGGCGAGGCGAAACTCCGGAGCTCGACCTGGCGCTCGAACGGGAACTGCTTGGCGATGAAAAGGAGCGCGCGGAGCACGTCATGCTCGTCGATCTGGGCCGCAACGACATTGGCCGCGTGTGCCAGTACGGGTCCGTCAAAGTCGAAGACTTGATGGTCGTGGAGCGATACAGCCACGTGATGCATATCGTGAGTTCGGTCACTGGCCAACTGAAAGAAGGTTGCGACGTCTACGACCTCATTCGGGCAACCTTTCCGGCTGGAACCGTCACTGGCGCTCCCAAGGTGCGGGCTATGGAAATCATCGACGAGCTTGAGACCACGCGGCGCGGCCTCTACGCGGGCGCGGTCGGCTACATCAGCGCCACGGGCGACATGGACATGTGCATTGCCATCCGTACCATCCTGATGAAAGACGGCTTGGCGTACGTTCAAGCCGGTGCGGGCATCGTCTTCGACTCTGTGCCCGGCAAAGAGTATGTCGAGTGTCGCAACAAGGCCCAAGCATGTCTATCGGCCATCGAAGCGGCCCAACAGGGCTTGGACGGCGCTCTTTAGCGCATCAGCAGAAGGCTCGCCGCTATGACGCCCATCCCAGCGACCAGGCCCAACAGGCTGTCGTGGCCCTTGCCATAGGCCCGGCTTGTCGGAAGAAGCTCGTCCAGGCTGATGTACACCATGATGCCGGCCACCCCGCCGAAAAGCGCGCCCATCACGTAGGGCGGCAAGCCTTGCGAATCTCCAAGGAACAAGCGAAGCAGCATGAAGGCGATGAAGGCCCCCGCAGGTTCAGCAAGCCCGCTCAGCAAGGACAGTGTGAATGCCTTGCGACGGTTGCCCGTGGCATAGTAGATCGGCACCGAAACCGAAATGCCCTCGGGGATGTTGTGGAGAGCTATGGCGATCGCGATGGCAATTCCGATTTTGGGGTCCTCCAGCACCGCCAAGAACGTGGCCAGACCTTCTGGAAAGTTGTGGATGGAAATGGCCCATGCCGTGAACAAGCCCATCCTGACCAGCTTTTTGTTCTCCTGCGGCGCGATGGGCGATCGAAGACGTTCGGTGACGCCCTCCGCAGGCGTTTCGTGCGGGTTGTCCCCAGATGGAATCAGGTTGTCGATGACGGCAATCAAGGCAATGCCGGCGAAAAAAGAACCGACGTTGACCCAATGGCCGAGTGGGTCGCCGAACGCCTCGACCAACCGATCGACTCCCTTGTAAAAGATCTCGACGAACGACACATACAGCATGACCCCAGCGGAGAAGCCTGTTGAGACAGAAAGAAACCGGTAGTTGGTCCGTCTGGCCAAAAAAGCTATGGCGCTTCCGATGCCCGTGGCAAGGCCTGCGAAAACCGTCAGTCCGATCGCAAGCAAAATGTTCTGCATTCCTGAGTATCCGACTTCACTCCGTTGAAACTAGCTCAGTTCAAGTTGACGAAGGATGGCCTTCAGGCTCTCTTCATCGTAGCGGTCCATTTGGGCGACGTTTGCCTCCTCCAATTTAGCGTCCTCCTCGCGTCCTTCGGCCTTTAAAAACACAGCAAGCAACCCGTGGTAAAGGTGTTTCGACGGGTCCAAATCGGAAGCCAGCCGTATCGCTTTGATCGCTTGGGTGCGTTTGCCGTCCGCCCAAAAACAGATGGCCGACTTGAGAAACAGATGGTCGTCCCCGGGGGACAGCTCGATGGCCGCCTGCAAAGACTCGAGCGCTTCCGACCATCGGTTCATCGACATCAGCAAGTCTCCTATCCAGTAATGGTAATAAGCTTGGTCAGGGGCCGCAGCCACAGCACCCATCGCGGCGACCAAGGCGCGTTTCTTTTCACCCATTTCCCTCAACAACTGGGCCAACTGGCTGTGCAAATAAGCGTTGCCTGGGTCGAGTTCGATCGCATTCTGAAGCTCCTCGGCGGCGGCCCGAAACCGGCTGTACCTTTTAAGCACAGAAGCCAAGCCGACGTACGGCTCGGGCTCGTCTTTGCGCTGCTTAAGAGCGCGAAGGTAAAGGCGCATGGCCATCGGACCTTGCTCGGAATACTCCAAAGCCCCGCCAAGGTTCATGTGGGACTTGATGTCATGGGGGTCGCGCTGCTCGATCGCCCTCTTAAAGTGCTTGATCGCCTCCTCGTAATCGCCCTCGGCCAAGCTCTCCTTGCCCATTTCGTCGCTCTCTTCGGCGGTGCGCCCGGTCATCTTGTCCCTTTTCCGGGGCTGGGCGTCTTCATGAGCGTGCTCCACCTGAAGACCAAAAAGCTCGGCGATCTGTTGGTAACGGGGATCCATGTCTGTATTTTGAACGATAGGCGCGACTACCGTTTCATGACCGAGGCCAATGAGTCTGTCGTTCGAACGGTGATGGTTGCCGGATAGCTGCTGCCCGACAGAGGCACGGTCAAGATGGAGCAAGTCTGCTCCGAGCCGGGCGGCAACATGGCGTCCCAAAGGCGGAATTCGCCTTTGGATTGAAGAAGAGGCGCACGCATGAGGTGTCCGTTCACGACGAAAAGCCCTCCACTATAACCGGCACTGGCTTCGAAAACGATCTCGACCCTGGCTGACGTTGGCAGAGGATTCCAGATGCTGGCCTTGATGCTGTAAAGCACGCCGAAATTACCGTCCAGTTTGCCGAGCTGGTCTTCCCTCTCGATCGGTTTCTGGCCGATTCTCACGAACCCGTGTTTGCTGCCCACTTCATACCTAACCGTCTCATGCTTGAACGGGTTTGGAAACACGTGCTCAGCGGCTTGAGGCATCATTGCCTCAGAGTCAGAAATAGCCCTGGCCTTGGCAACCTGCCAAGGAGCCGAGGTCTTGCGAAACAGCTCCCAAGTATAAGCGACCGATTCTGGGCTTCGAGCATCGACCCTCACAAAGATCTCTTCGGGCCCTCCGCCCAGCAATTTGATGTAAAACAATCCGCTTGTCGTCTGCTGAGGGGCTAGGCGCCTCACCGTGATGGGAATCGCCGATCGCGCTGGGATTGTCACAATCTCGCCGGATGAGAACAGCCAGTTCCGCAGGAATTGGTCGGCTGCCCTCGCACCAACCAGCACCGGGTTTTTGTCGGGGTCCGCCGACCCGGGAATAATCAGGATTGCAGCCGGCAATGGGGTAGGGTTGACCGCCTGCGCCTCGACGAACAGCGGCCACTGAGACACATTGACGTGGTGGAACAGAAACCGAACGGCCTTTTCCCTTCGAAGCGCGCTTGAGAAAAGCAATCCCGGCTTCTTGATATTCTCCGGGAAATTGCAATACCAAAGCTCGGACTCGCGGGAGGCTTGAATGCCTTCATTCCTCACCGTCACCGTTACAACTCCCTTGGAAGGGATGCTGTCGGCTGCAGAGGCTTTGACTGTTACGTGGTAAGTCTGAGAACGGTTCGTCTGTAGGGGTGTTACCCCTGGCGTGTCAAAAATCAACCAAGCCGCTGGCATCGCACGCAACTTCGTGTTCAAGGCGGTCCGAATGGCTCCGCGGACGACTTCCTTGCTGGCGGGCACTCCGGTCACATGGGCGGTGACGGTCTGCGGAAACTCAACAGCATAAGGCAGAACGCGAACCACAACCGTCTCGAGCGCATTTTTGCCGGCTACGGTGAATTCCGATGTGCCCAGCTTTGTGGCTTTGAAAACCAGGGCGCCGATTTTTCGCGTCACTTGCACCGCATCGCCTTGGCGCGACAGCGTGGCATCATGCGCCTCCGAGCCAAGCAAGGCGACGTTCGCGCTGCCGCCCACTGGAAGAACAACGGTTTTGGAGCCCAGTTTCAGCGCCGGCAGGTTCAACGCGGCCCTAATGCTGGACGCCCAACGGCTGGCCAGCGCCGAGGCTGACATGCCGTTGGCCTTCGCCTCAGCCTTTTTGATTGCTAGGACAACGCCGCCGACTCGGACGCTGAAAGCCTTTTTAATCCGAATCACCGAAACCGAGCTGCCCTCAGGGACGCCTTGGAGTCTGGCGGCGATCATCGCGGCCTTGATTGCTGGAGGACCGCCGTATGCCGTTCGGAAGGTGACGACCGGCTTTTCGTTGATGTAAAGTGTCCCGCCCGAACTTCTGGCGCTCAACGCATAGACAGCGGGCACCGTTATGAGTAATAGTAAGACAGCAACTGTGAAGCGTCGCAACATGAGGGCTTCGTCAGAGTACCTCTTTTGTTATCGGCAAATCAGCCGTGCTGCTTAAGATCGTCAGCTCAATGAGGGGTTGTGATCATGATAACGATCGTCGCAAAGAACTTTATTGGCGGGATATGGCACGAGGGTCCGCTCGATCTATCAACGCTTAACCCAGCCAAGTTAAGCGAGGTGGCGGGGCAGGCCCATTCGGCATCGGCCGAGGACGTGGCATACGGCGTTCAAGTTGCCCGCAAAGCTCTTGACAAGACCCGCTCGATAGGCCCGGCCAAGCGTGCCGACTTGGTTGACGCCCTGGTGCAGCCCATGCGCCGATATGCAACGGAGATCGCCAAATATCTTACCCACGAGTGCGGGTTCACCCTCAAAGAATCGCAGGAAGAGGTGCTGGAGGCGATTTGCTACTGCCAGCTTGTCGCCGGTCAAGGGGCTTGCCTCGCCTCTCGGCAAGTAAGTTGGCACCCTGCCCATCGGGACAACCAATTCGTTCGCCGCCCGATTGGAGTTGTCACCTGCTTTCCCAGCTGGCGGGAGCCCTTTGCGGGAACCCTCAAACTTATTCTTCCGGCCGTCATGGCCGGCAACGCCGTCATCATTAAAGCTCCTGAGCATGCCATAGCTATCAGCCAGTGGCTTGCCAGGTTGATTCTTGAGTCCGGGCTCGGTGAAGGGCTTGTCAGTGTTGTGCACGGTACCGACGAGTCGATAGGCTGCCTTTTGGCCTCCGATACTGGCGTCGATGCGCTTATCGGCGACTTTGGTGAAGAGCGTGCGGCCCGCTATCGTCAAGCGATAGCAGGACGCTTGAATGCCCGACTGGAGATGGAACCTGTAGGGTTGAACGGAGTCGCGGTATTTGACGACGCGCCAATCGAGAAAGCTGCATCCATCGCTCTTGAAGGCGCGTTCTTGAAGTCAGGCCAGCTGAGAAGTTCAACCAAGATCGCATGGGTGGCCGAACCCCTGTTCGATGCCTTCGTGCAAAAGGCGACCGACATGATCAAGCTTGTCCGTGTGGGTGACGGCTTGCAGGAAAGCACGACCATGGGCCCTCTCGCCAACGTAGAGGCGTTTGAGAGCTATTTGAATGGCGTCGGTCAGGTACGCGGAGATACCGTAATCGATGGACATCCTGTCAACCAGGGCGAACGGTTGGACCTCTTCGTCAGCCCCCACGTTGCCAAGGACTCGGGCAATGCATCCCCGTACTTCGGCGACGGGCCTTCCTTGTTGATTCGACCGCTGAACTCTCTCGATCAAATTCTTGGCCCCATGAACAGCCTTTCCATCGTCACGCGTTCGGCATCGACTATTCGTCAGGTGCGGGAAAATTGCCGATGCAATCGACTTCTCGTGAACGTTGCGACAACCGGTCGAACAGCGCCTGATTGGGAGAAAGACCTCGACACGATTACGCGCACGCTGACTATCGGAGCCGAAGCCTAACCGCCCTCCATGAAGTCATAAACCGCACGGCCGATCTTGCCGAGGATTTCCTCCGTCTCATAGAGCGGGTTGTGCAAGTCTGTCGCCAAAACGCTGACGGCGTATCGCGGCTTCTCTTCCTGCATCAAGACCCCGATGTCGTTGACGACGACACCGAAGCCGTAGGTTCCAGTTTTGTGCGGAAACTTGGCAAAAGGGGGAATAAACCTGGGCAAGCGGGTGTTCAAACATTGCCTGCCCATGATGTCCAGCATCGCCTGGCACGAGTCCGCCGACGCGCACTTCCCCCTCGCAATCAACATTAACAGCTTTGAGAGGTCCCGCGCCGAAGCTGTATCGTGCTCGGCAAAGACCTCCCGAATGGCTTTTCGAATACAGTCGATGTCCTGGATACGGCGTTTCAGTTCGGGGTCGGCGTTCACCAATTCCTCGTGCTCGCCGAAGCGGCATTGAGCGAACCTTGGGTCAACGTGCGTGTAAATGGCGTCGATTTGCTGCTGGATCGTTCGGCTTAGATCGATCTGCCCCAAGCCGAGCGCCGCCATCTCCTCGTTCACGCGTTGCAAGCCGACGCGTCGCAACAACCGATCCGTTGCCCCGTTGTCCGAAACACAAATCATCATGAGTAGGTAGTCTCGAATGCTCAAGCGGAACTTGTCGTCGAAGGCGCTTAGCAAACCGCTGCCGAGCGTACGATCGCGCCGGGTAAAAACCAGCTTCTCGTTCAAGTCGAGGGCCATTCGGTCGTGAAGCCGCATGCACGCGGTCAAAATCGGCACCTTGCAGACGCTTGCCATCGGCAACAGCTGCTCGTCGTCGATTCCGATGTGAGCATCCGACTCAACATCGACGACGGAAATGCCGATCCGACCTCGAAGGGGCCTTATCGCCGCCCGAATTTTCTGTTCCAGACGCCTCATCCTCTTTTCCTAGCCGAATTTACCTCTGCTGGGGTCGTAAAACAAGGTAAAAACAAGGCATCATGGCTAACACGTCCAACATGTCTGTCAACCCTCCCGCTTTCCGGTTGAGAAATCGGTTGCCGAAGGTAGGAATCAGGCCCGTGATCGACGGCCGCTATGGAGGCGTTCGTGAGTCTCTTGAACCCCAAGTCATGGCGATGGCCCACGCCACGGCCAAACTCCTCTCCGAAAACCTTAGGCATGCTTGCGGTCTGCCCGTCGAGTGCGTCATCGCCGACAGTTGCATCGGAGGTGCTGCAGAAGCGGCCGACTGCGCTGCCAAGTTTGAAACCGAGGGCGTTGGTGTGTCGATCACCGTCACACCGTGCTGGTGCTACGGCTCGGAGACGATGGACATGAACCCGTTCATTCCGAAAGCGGTCTGGGGGTTCAATGGCACCGAACGGCCGGGCGCCGTTTACTTGGCGGCCGTCTTGGCGGCCCACGCCCAGAAGGGACTGCCCGCTTTCGGCATTTATGGACGGGACGTCCAAGACGCAGGCGACAAGACGATCCCAGCAGACGTCAAGATTAAGCTGTTGAGGTTCGCCAAAGCTGGACTTGCCGTTGCCACAATGCGTGGCAGCAGCTACTTGGCCATGGGCGGCGTTTCCATGGGCATCGCCGGATCCTATGCCGAGCACGCCATGTTCGAACAGTACCTTGGCATGCGCGTCGAGTCCGTGGACATGGTCGAGTTCGTTCGCCGAATCGACCTGGGCATCTATGATCCCGTTGAATATGAGAACGCCATCGCATGGGTCAAGGAAAACTGCCAAGAGGGCGCCGACCCCAATCCGCCGGAAAAGCAACGTACCCGAGCCCAAAAAGACGCTGATTGGGAGTTTTCGGTCAAGGCGGCGATGATCGCCCGCGACCTGATGGTCGGCAATCCGCGCCTTGCCGAACTCGGCTGGCCTGAAGAGGCGCGCGGTCGAAACGCCATCGTCGGCGGCTTCCAGGGTCAACGACAGTGGACCGATTTCCTGCCCAATGGCGACTTCTGGGAAGCTATCCTGAACACCTCTTTCGACTGGAACGGTATCCGCCAGCCCTACATCTTGGCGACGGAAAACGACACGCTCAACGGAGTGTCGATGCTCTTTGGTCACCTGCTAACGGGGAAAGCCCAGTTGTTCTCCGACGTCAGGACGTATTGGAGCCCCGAAGCCGTTCTGCGGGTCACGGGACATCGCCTGGAGGGCCGAGCCGCTGGCGGGTTCATACACCTGATCAACTCCGGCCCGTCGGCTCTGGACTGGACCGGCGAACAAACCGTGGACGGTCAACCCGGGATCAAGCCATGGTGGGAGGTCACGCCTGAGGACGCTGGCAAATGCCTCGATGCAACCAAATGGTGCACGAGCAACCTGGGTTACTTCCGAGGAGGCGGCTATTCGACCGACTTCCTGACCAAAGGTGAAATGCCGGTGACCATGTGCCGCCTCAACATGGTGCGTGGGCTCGGCCCGGTCCTGCAGGTGGCCGAGGGCTTTGTCATCAACCTGCCTAAAGAGGTTCATGAAAAGCTGGATGCGCGAACCGACCCAACTTGGCCAACCACTTGGTTCGTTCCCAATACGACGGGGACAGGCGCTTTCGCAGACGTCTACTCGGTGATGAACAACTGGGGGGCCAACCATGGCGCCATCTGCCACGGCCACATCGGAGCGGACCTCCTCACGCTGGCATCGATTTTGCGCATCCCGGTGGACATGCACAACGTGTCTGAGGACGAAGTTTTCCGACCCGCCGTCTGGGCAAGGTTTGGAGCGATGGATCCTCAAGGGGCGGACTACCGGGCCTGCGCCGCCTATGGCCCTCTGTACAAATAAGCTGATTTTTCCACATGGCCGCCTAGCCCATAAGGCGGCCGGAATACGGAACACAGCCTCCCGTAAACGACATAGACCCAAAAAGGAACCCGTGCGAGCCGTTTTCGGAGCTTACCCGCACCTTGCTAACCGCGGACGATCAGTAGAAAAGAAACGGCCACCAATTCTTCATGGGCTTGCCGTTATCGTCCTTCGATCTGTTCTTGTACCCAGGCACGTTCTGCCTCCAATAAACCAGCCATCGGCCCATGCAATCGGGAGCAAGCTTCTTGTAACGTTCCAGCACAGTCGGCGTCCACGGCTTTGCCAAGTCCTTGCCGCCAGGACCGCTGCCGATGGCGCCAATCCTCGATCGTTGACATCACCGGGTCCATGCTTTCCAGGTCGTAATGGCGCTGACCGTTGGGCATGAAGTGCACGTTGCCTGCCGTGGCAACGTAGTTTTTTAAGGTCCACGTTTTGGCGCCGTCTCTGACCACGGCGGTCGTCGGGTTCGGGTACGAAATTCCCTTTCCCTCGCCCCAAAGCGCGTAAAAGGAGTTGAACGGAAGCCCGTATTTTTTATCGAGATCGAACATGGCGAATTCGTAAAAGTACTTCGTGAAGTACGGGATACAACGCGAGTGGGCCATTCCCTCGAAGGCATGCCCCAAATTTTCCATGGCGCAGCCGATGCCGCGCGTTTCGTTCAGGCAAATGATGCGCACAGGACGCCCAGTCCACTTCATGTCCTCGTCGCCGCCATTCCCCGCCTGGACCACTTTGCCGGGGATCCGGTTGAACTTCTCGTCATAGCAATTCTTCATTTCGATAGCCTCGAGGCAGGTGAAATCAGGCGTCGGAGCAGCCGTGAACCACACCTCGTGCACGTAGCCACGGTCGAGAAGCTCGTCAAGGCGAAGAAAGCGGCTTTTGTTCTTGGGGTCTCGAACCCCGATGTACTCGGCGAACTTTTGGCTGAAAAACCCGCCGTAATTGCAATTTATACCTTGTTTGACGTGAGCCTTGCGCGGGGCCTTGAAACTGTTGTTTTTGGTCTCATTGGGGTCGTGCATGTCGACGTAGCGCCAAACCTGGTAATCCAAGAAAGCTGGGGCCTTGGGGTCTTTGTATCCGTGGTAGCGGCTCGATTCCTTGAGTGCCACCCTCAGATCGTTGAAAAGAACCATCGGCTTGGCTGGATCAACTTGATTGCTGAAGTTGATGAGCAACAACCTCGGCCGCATTTGCCGGATCTTGTCATGGTTTCTGACGATCCACATGTCGGCATTCGCGTTGCTGGCCTTGTTCGGCCAAAGCGTCAAGTCGGCAGGGTCGTTGAGCGGCCTCGGGGTGCCGTCGGCGTTGAAGTTGGCTTGCCAATCCGATGCTGGCGCGGCCGATTGAAAGACAAGCGCGGTTGCGATCAAAACAGAGATCATAGACTCGATCCCATTCTAATCGCAACCGTCTTGTTTGTAAAGGACTAATCCTCGCGAAGCGCAACTGGCTTGTGCGCGCCCGCGTCAGCACGCGCGGCATGCCGTTCGGCTTCCTCCAGGACGCGCTTAGGCGTCTTGAAACAGACGCCGACAAGGAACACCACCAGCGCCCCGATCATCGCAAACCAAGTGAAAGAAATCTTGGGCAGCACCTCGAGCCGGTCGTAATGGTAGGCGATGGGCAACCAGTGGTAAAGCTTCGGAGCAATCGAGTTCATGATGGTGATGTGCAAATCGCCGAGAACGACCGTGGCGATCAGCCCGCAGGTTATAGCGACAAGGTTGCCCTTATCGGAGCCGCGGCCCTTGGTGAGCATCCCAATGAGAAACACGCCAAGCATCGGGCCCAAAATGAACCCGGCTATGCCTAGAACGACTGGTATGATGCGAACGTTCGGATCGGTTACCTTCACCCAGGCGAAAAGGGTTGCAATGATGATCATCAAAACCGCGAACATCACCGTGAACACCCTTGCCGCTGCCACATAATGCCCCTCCGGCTTACCCTTCACGTATTTGATGTACCAGTCATTTGTCGCGCTAGTGGCCAAGGCGTTCAGTGCGGCCGATAGCGAGCCCATCGCCGTCGCAAACACGCCAGCCAGAACCAGACCCCGAATGCCAACTGGCATCACATTCAAAATGTAAGACCCGAACACGTCAGCGTTCGCCTCGGGTTTGTAAGTCGGGTCTTTCAAGTAGTACACATAAAGGAGGATGCCAATGAAGGTGAACGCCGAAGCGATCGGCACATCCATAAAAGCCGCCGTGATCAGGCTCTTGCGGGCCTTCTGGTGGGTCTCGGCAGTCAGCATCCGCTGAACCATGTCCTGATCGGTTCCAAAGGCCGCCATGTTGCCCACGGTTGCACCAATTAAAGCGCTGAACAGCGTGTAATCGCTGACAAAGATCAGCTTGACATACTCCCACCAGTCCATGGATGCTAAGTTGTGTGCATCCATGTAGGCTTTCACCTTGTCGGACTCGAAACCGGTTACAAAATAGCCCTCGAGCGTTTTCATGGCGGGCACAGCCTCCACGAGCGCGGAAAAACCGCCTATGTGGCTGAGCAAAGTGCCAATCGCGACGAGCGCGCCGCCGAACATCAGGCAAGCCTGGATTACGTCGGTCCATATGACAGCCTTGATGCCGCCGAGCGCCGTGTAGATCGATGTGATGATCGTCAAAGCCACAATGGCCACGAAATACGGCCATACCGTGTTGACCGCATTCTGCGTGAATTTAACGTCTTGGCCTTGGGCAATCAGACGCCAAGCCAAAACCATCACAAGCGAAGGCACGAAGAGACGCGTGCCTGATGCCAGCGTGCGCATGAGCAGGAATAACCCGGACACGTAGTTCTTCGATCGGTTTCCAAACCTTACGCCGATGTAATCGTAAACGGTGTAGACCTTGTACTTGTAGTACGGCTTAAGAAAGATGTAGCCGACAAGATAGCGCCCAATGATCAGGCCTATGACGAGCTGGACGTAGGCGAGGCTTCTTTTCTCGTAACCCTCTCCAGGGGCGCCAAGGAACGTCGCCGCGCTAGTCTCAGCTGCAATGATTGAGGCCATTACGGCCCACCAGGGCACCCTCCTGCCACCCAAAGCGAAATCAGACAGGCTTTTCTCCCGGCGTCCAACATAAAGGCCGATGGCGATAATGCCAACAAAATACAGCAGGATGATAAGGCCGTCGATGAACAAACCCATGAAAGTCCCTCTAAACTTCGGATAATCGAGCCAACCAAACCCGTGTCTTTCAGCAATTGTTTCGGTTTTGGCAGTTTGATCGGTGGTCTCGACGGACAAAACGGCATGATCGCCGCCCTCGACTCTCCTTTGATTTCGCGACTCCTAAAGGCAATTCCTGCATGGTTGTCGGCAATTGATTGACAAAAGACACGCATAAACGGTGTTTGACCGTTTATCTAGAACGTTGTTCGATCGTTAGCTCTCCCCTTGGTTGGTCGTTCGGCATGAAAAAGACCGAAAAGTTCAAAGAACCTGGGCCAACCACTCAAGGTTGTTGCCGACCATGTCAGGGTCCCAGTCGTGCCCTCCAGGGTACTCAATCAGCCTCTTATGGCCTGGGAGGGAGTCGTAAATGATCTTGGCGTACTCAGGCTTGACAGCAGGATCCTTGAGCCCTAGCGACACTTGGCAAGGAACTGGGCACTTCGTGGCCACTTGTGCCGTGTCAAAGTATCCCACGGTGTTTAACACGCGCTGAAGCCCCACGGGTACGGATTCGGCGTAATCCGAAAGCTCCTTCAAAGGGTAGCGATAAACCCCGTTTACCAGCGACATCCATGTCGCACCAAGAAAGGGCATGTCGGCGCAAACTGCCTTGACGATCGGGCAAAACGCCCCAAGCCATATCGAGATGCCCCCGCCCTGACTCATTCCGCACGAGGCAATGCGGTTCTCGTCCACCTCAATCTGAGCTTGAAGCACTCGGCAGGCAATCATCGCGTTCTGGACGATTTCGCGAAAGATCCAAGTCTTTGGGGAATCGATGCCTTGCGCGAAGTATCCGCGCGAAGGCGTGTACTTCTCCTCGTGGAACGGGCTGAGCCCGTGCAAGTTAAAACTAAGGCTGGCAAACCGTTCTCGTGTGCCGAATTTGTCCGGCAAGACCGACCCGCGGCCGTAAGGCGGAATCCACAAGAAGGCCGGGTACCGACGTGCGCCCTCGGGATACGCGAACCACCCGAACAGCCTCCGTCCGCGAACCCCGCCGAATTCAAAGGTCTCCACGTGGTGGCCCGTCGGAATTGTCTGAGGTAAAAAATCCCGTTTGAAATAAAGCGGCACCCGAAAGGCCTCTTCGACAACGTCCGACCAAAAGGCCTCAAAGTCCTCTGGCAGAGGCGGGCGCGAATTCATGCACCTACGGCGCGCTGTTGGGCCTCAACGTGCAAGCCCGTAGTCATAAGCCAAGCCGTGGCCCGCTGGATCTCCTCGACCTCGCCTTCAAGGGTGATCTGCATCCAGCCGCAGTCCTCGTCCACGGTTGCCTTCTTGATAATCACCTTCACATCGAAGTTTCGGCCCAGCCTCCAAATCCATGGCTCACCAACGGTGTCTTTGGTAGCGGTCAAATTAACGTCGACTTGAGTCAAATGCATCACCTCTGGGATTGGAGCCAATCCTATTTCCATTAGTTTACCGAAGACGGCTTGCAGGGAGCCTGAGACTTGAACGCCTTTTGATACATAATAAAGGTTCCGAACACCACCTGTCCGTGTTCAAAGGCGAACTCGACTGGAGCAAACCCACAGAGGAGAAGCCTGATGGCACGCAGAATCTACATCTTGGATACAACCCTTCGCGATGGCGAGCAGTCTCCCGGAGCCAGCCTGACCGGCAGTGAAAAGCTGGAAATCGCCCACCAGCTAGCCAGGTTGAACGTGGATGTTATTGAGGCCGGCTTCCCTTGCTCCTCGCCAGGGGACTTCAGGGCTGTGCAGGATATCGCCAAGGCGATCAAGGGCCGGACGATCACCGCCCTGGCCCGTGCCGTCAAAAGCGACATCGATGCCGTTTGGGAAGCCATCAAGTTCGCCGAGCAGCCTCGTATCCATGTCGTCCTTGGAAGCTCGGACATCCATCTCGAGCACAAGTTTCGCAGGTCGCGCGAAGAAGTGCTGGAGATTGGCGTTGAGGCCGTCAAGTACGCAAAGTCGCTTTGCACGGAGGTTCAATATTCCACAGAGGATGCCTCACGGAGCGACCACGAGTACTTGTTCCGGGTGATCGAGGCCGTCATTAATGCGGGTGCAACCGTGGTGAACGTTCCTGACACGGTCGGATGGGCCGTTCCGGCGCAGTGGGGCGAATTGATCGCCGCTATCCGATCGAACGTCCCAAATATCGACAAGGCCATACTCAGCGTCCATTGCCACAACGACCTCGGCATGGCTACCAGCAACTCGCTTGCGGCCGTCAAAGCGGGCGCCCAGCAGGTGGAATGCACAATTAATGCAATTGGTGAGCGTGCGGGCAACGCCTCGCTTGAGGAAACGGTGATGGCCATCAAAGTACGCGCCGACTACTTCGATGTCGAAACCGGAATCAACACCAAGGAGCTGGCTCGTACCAGCAAGATGGTGAGCCGTTTGACGGGGTTGGCCGTCGCCAGGAACAAGGCTATAGTTGGCCAGAACGCCTTCGCCCACTCGTCCGGCATTCACCAAGACGGTGTCCTGAAAAAACGGGAGAACTACGAAATCATGCACCCGGAGGAGGTAGGCGCCGACGAAACCCAGATCGTGTTGACGGCACGATCTGGGCGACACGCACTGAAGCATCGCTTGGAGGCCCTAGGCTTCACGCCCACCGCCGACGAACTCGAACGCGTGCACCCGCGCTTCCTAGCCCTTGCCGACGCAAAGAAAGAGGTCTATGACGACGACCTTTACGCTTTGATGGCCGACGAAAGGGGCGCTTCTGCCGAAACGTACAGCTTAGTCTCGTTCCGGGCGGAAACTGGCATGGGCATGACGCCGACGGCCATCGTCAAATTGCGGCGGGACAGCGAGGAAATTGAGAAAGTGGCCACCGGAGATGGACCCGTTCATGCCGCATTTCGAGCGATCGACGAAATCACCGAGTTGCCGGTCGTTCTCAAGGAGTACGGCATGTCGGCTGCGACAGCCGAAAAGGCGGCTCTGGGCAGAGCGCACGTCGTGTTGGAACTCATGGGCAGCTCTGCATCGGCGCATGGCGCCAGCACGGACATCGTCGAAGCATCGATTCGCGCCTACGTGAATGCCGTCAACCGGCTGCTGGCCGCTCAAGGACTCAAGGGCAACGCCCACACGCCTTAAGAAAGGGGTCTTCTGGCCGCAACCTTGGCTCAAACCGAGATGGCGGCCTTGAGTCCCTTTTGGCTCGACTCGATCGCCCCGAACACCATCGCAAGGCTCTTGATGTTGTCGTGGCATTCGCCCAGGGGCACTGTGCCGCTTTCCAAGGCGTCGAGAAAGTCTTCTAGCGCCCCGGCGATGCCCTTTGCCCCACCTTCAGCCGCGGACTCGGAAACTGCCTCGACCTCTGAATGGAACCCTGCAGTCTTCTTGACGAGTTCACCAATAGGCTGGCCGAAACCGTCCCAAGTGGCCGTTCCCTTGGGCCCCACAGCCCGCCATTCCGACTCCCAAGAAGTGTGTCTTCCCTCCGCACACCAAGACCCACGGTAACAAAACCGCAACCCGCCGCTCATTTCGAAGATCGCGTTGGCGCAAGCGTTGCCCTTGTACCAGCTCCACTCCGGGTTGAACTCTTCGCAATACACGGCGACCGGATCGGCACCGGAGATGTACCGAGCCGCGTCGAAGGTATGAATGGCCATGTCGAGAAGAAGCGGGCTGGGCATCTCATCTCGGAAGCCTCCGAAATGCGCGCCAATGTAGAAGTCGGCGTTCAGGATTCCGAGCGGACCCAGACGTTCGACAAGAGTTCTATAGGCCGTGATGCGTGGGTCATAGCGCCGACTCTGGCTCACCATGTACAGCTTCCCGGATTCCTCGGCAGCTTTGACCATCCTTCTGGCCTCCGCCATCGAGCTGGCCATCGGCTTTTCCCCAAGCACATTCAGCCCACTCTCGAGCGCTGTTACCGTCACGTCGCAGTGAGCTTCGGGCACTGTGGCGTCAAGCACGAAGTCGGCCTCAACATCTCGAATTATCTTGGCCAGGTTCTGTCCAGCTGCGACGCCGACAAGTTCCAAAGCCTCAATCGACTTCTGAACCCTTTCCGGCAATATGTCAACCCAACCGACTACTTTTGTTCTTGGATTCTCGGCAAGCGTTCGTGCCCAGGTCTTGCCCATTCCGCCGGCCCCGGCGATGATAGCCTTACGTTCCATTCCGTACCTCCTCATGGTATGCTTAGCATTTAGCTAACCCATCATAGCGTTTGTCAATCCTGATTCGCTATCGCGCAAACGGGCAAGTTATGATTCTCAGTGGTAACCTTTGGGCGTGATAAGGATGTCAACCGTTATGTACGCAGACCGCGGTTCCGCGACCTTGCTGGCCGACGTTTTCGAGCCTGCAGAGCGGCACTTTCTGCGCCCGGCCGTGCTGTGCATTCACGGCGGCGGTTGGGTATCTGGCGACAAGTCGTACATGCACGAAGTTGCCGACCTTCTGGCAAACGAGGGTTTCGTCGCAATCTGCCCGCAATACCGGTTCGCTCCGGCTCATCGCTTCCCTGCCGCCGTGGAGGACGTCCAGGCTTGTGTCGCCTACTTTCGCGCACACTCGGAGGAGTTCGGCATCGATTCCAGTCGCATGGCCTCCTTGGGCAACAGCTCCGGAGGCCACTTGGCGGCAATGGCCGGACTTACGTGCGGTCTGCAAGCCGTGGTCGACATTTGCGGCATATCCGATCTCGTGCACGCCCAAGGACAGCACTATGCAATTGGTGCGGCATTCGTGTTTGAGTTCCTAGGCGCCACGCCCGATGAAGCCCCGCAACGTTATGCCGAGGCGAGCCCCATACAATTTGTTGGAAAAGAGGCCCCTCCATTCTTGATTGTTCACGGCGATCAAGACGACGTTGTGCCCATCGAGCAAAGCGAATGGCTGCGGGACGCCCTGGCCAATGCAGGCGCTAAGGTCGAGTACCACGCCCTAGCAGGCGAATCGCATTCCTTTTCCTACGGGGCGTGGTCGACGATCGAAGCCTTGTTTATCGATTTCCTGAAAAGAACCTTGCGTCATGAATAACAGCAAAATCATCGACTTGAGAAGCGACACGGTTACTCGTCCAACAGCAGAAATGTACCGAGCCATGGCGGAAGCGCCGCTTGGCGATGACGTGTTGGGCGACGATCCAACGGTGGCCAAATTGGAAGAGCTTGCCGCAGGCATGACGGAGAAGGAGGCCGCCGTTTTTGTGCCCAGTGGAACCATGGGCAACCAGATCGCTCTGGCTTCTCAAACCCAGCCCGGCGATGCGATCCTCGTCGAGGAGCAAGCGCATATCCTCTATTACGAGGTCGGCGCCCCAGCGGCGCTTTCCGGGGTGGTTTCTTGGACCTTGCCATCGAACCGTGGGATCATGGACCCGGCGGTGATCGAGTCCCATATCAAGGAGCGAACGATCCATACCCCAGGGACGGTTTTGCTATGCTTGGAAAACACCCATAACCGTGCAGGCGGCACGGTCATCCCCGTCGACACCATGCGCCAATATTACGAGCTCGCTCGGTCCCGCGGTTTGCGCGTTCACCTGGACGGCGCCCGGGTGTTCAACGCCGCGGTTGCTTTGGGTGTGTCGGTATCCCAGATCACTCGATACGCCGACACGGTGAACATCTGCCTGAGCAAAGGCCTGCGCTCGCCGGTCGGTTCCTTGCTCTGCGGTCCGCGAGACACGATCGAAAAGGCGCGCATCTGGCGCAAACGGCTGGGAGGCGGTATGCGTCAGGCCGGCATTCTGGCGGCTTGCGGCATCCTAAGCCTGACTCAATACGTTGATCGTCTCTCTGAGGACCACGCCCGAGCCAAAAAGCTTGCTGAATCGATCTCCGGTCTACCCGGAGTGTCTGTAGAAATGGAGTCGGTTCAAACCAATATGTGCTACATCGCCACGGCCAAGCCCGCTAACTTTTGGGTGGAAGAGCTGAAAAAGCATAACTTATGGCTGATGGCCGTTGGCCCGAACCGCCTCCGCGCTGTGTTCCACGCGGACGTTGACGAGGACGACACGGCAAACGCCATCCTGGCCTTCAAGTCGGCATCGGCAATCCTAGCGTAGCCCGACGCAGGTGGTTGTAAGCGTATTCCGCAAGAGTCTCCAGGTTGATCACGTCCTCACGGTTGTAAGCGATCAAGGTTTGCAGCGCCTCCTCGTTGCCGCGCCGCGAGTACGCATGCCAAAGGCGGATGGCGTCAAGCCCGCTGAGGCCCTCCGCCACATCGGCCCGGGTGATGCCCAGTTGCTTTTCGATCTTTTTCAACCCGCCTCGCAGGCCCAGCCTCCTAAGCGCCGGGCACAGGTCAAGATGAACCTGGTCGAACCGAACGTCCCGAAACAACTTCTGAAGCATCGGAATGTCGAAAGACGTGCCAAAGAAGGTCACGATCATCGAATACTTGGAGATAAGGTCCCGGAAATTTGCCAAGTCCTGTCCCTTGACCAAGCATGTGAACTCCTTCCCGTCATAAAGGCCGATGGTGGTGATGGAATCTCCAGACTGACCGCCGTTCGTCTCGATGTCCAGGTAAACGCATGAGGAACGAAGCTCCGGCCAAGCCCGCCAAGCCTCCGACATGCCAAGCGCTTTCTTGAAGTACTGATATTCCCCGTTCTCGAGGCAAGCCTTCGACCTCTCAACCTCTCGCACAACCGCCTCGGTTCCTGGCGCACCAACGTTGAAAGCAGGAGGGTTGCGCAAGAAAGTATCCCAGTCTTCGCAACCCGCTTGCCATAAGGACCGTTCCGTGTGGTAGCCGACTCCGGGAATGTGGCAGAAAGTTTTGGTCAGCAATGCGCCTTGCCTTTCTTACTTGCGCTTTCTCTCAATTGGCTCCGCTTGCTCATCGAACCTGCGCTCCGGAAGGCTCAGCTCGATAAGCGAGGTAGGCCAATAGTTTTTTCGTGCCGGGTCGTACCAGTAGGTTCCCGTGTTTCCCTGCTTGTCAAACTCGCCAACAAGCGAGATGCCGCCTTGACCCGTCCACTGGCCCTTCATATCTTTTCCGAACCATTGGATCGCTCGCCAAGAGCCCTCAACAGTGATCGTGCCTTTGCCGAAAAACACTTCGCGACCGTGCCTCGCGTACTCCCTCCGAATGTTGCCTTGCAAAGTCACCTTGTAAGTCTTGGGCGCCTTTTCGATGTCCTTCGTCGGGACATCGAGGTCCCAGTTGTGGATCAGCACGGTTCCGGAGAACGAGAACTGCATTTTGCCCGCGCCGTTGGAACTTCGAAAGCTACCCAGGTTGGTTTGAAAGTAGAGTGTTTGCGCGGGCCCGCTGACGATAGGCTTCGGCGGGATCAACCTAGACTGCGGCCTGTTGATGCGCAGCTTTTGGCCTGGCGTTTCCATGATCGGGACGCGCGCCGTGGGAGGCGAGCCCTTGCCTCCAGGGCCTTGGGCAAAGGTAAGCGAAACGGTCGCGCCTAAAACGAACACCATGGCCAGAAAATTATGACGATTGCTCAAGATAGTGTCCTCGTTCGGATAAGATGGCTTATTTTAGCCGATTCGCGGCTAGTTATTTTGGTTCACACCGACTATTCAGCACAACGTATAATCTGGTTAGAGGAGTTCCGACAACGCATGAGGCTCAAAACAGGTGCCGTGCTATCCACTTTAGTTGCTTTTCTTGCCACAGGCGGCATCGTAGCCGCATTCATTTTGAATGCAAGCCCATACATGTCCATCTCTGAGGCAAAACAGAGCGACGGCAGGAAAATCAATGTGGTCGGCGACATCGACAAGAGCACCGTGGTTAACAACCCCACCGTCAACACGATTACCTTCGATCTCGTCGATGCCAGGAAGGACCGGATCAAGGTGGTTTATTCAGGTCCGACTCCTGCGAATATGGGCAGCGCCACTCGCGTGGTGGTGATCGGCGAACACCATGACGGCAAACTTTTCGCTAAAGAGCTTCGGATTAAGTGCCCGTCCAAGTACGAAGCGCAGGAATCCAAGTAACCTATGGGAGACGTGCATCCCGCACTTGCCAGCCCGCCCCAGTGGTCGCTGACGCTTGGCTTGTTGGGGCGAGGTCTAATCGTGTTTGGCCTCCTGGTCTTTTTGACTGCCGCCGCCTCGGCGATCCTAGCCAGACGCAAGCTCGGAGGCAGTCGCATCGCAAACGTGGCCTTTGTCCTTGGATGCCTGGCCGTTTTCGCCGTCTTTGTCGACCTCGGCATTCTTTTCGGACTTTCCCGGCTTGAATACCAGTACGTTTCCGGTCACTCGGACCCCACCTATGGTCTGGCTTATCGAATCGCAGGCATATGGGCGGGGCAACAGGGCAGCTTCCTTCTTTGGGCTGCAACCTCCGCCCTTTTCGGCCTTTTATATCTGAGACGCACAGGCGCGTACCGACCGTGGTACATCGCCTCTTACTCGGTGTTCTTGGCCTGTCTCTGCGGCATCCTGGCCTACGAAACACCGTTCGATCTTAACCTCATCGACGGAAAGCCCTTTGTTCCTTCAGCCGGAGCGGGCCTGGTGCCGGCCCTTCAGAACTACTGGGTCATTATTCACCCGCCCACGATATTCCTCGGGTTCGGCCTTTTGACCGTTTTCGCCATGGCGGCCTTTTCCGCACTGGCTACGGGCGACCTCGATAGTTGGGTGGCAAACGTAAGGCCTTTCGCCTTGGCCAACATCGGCCTGCTTGGTCTGGGTCTTTGCATGGGCGGCTTTTGGGCCTATGAAACGCTCGGCTGGGGCGGTTTTTGGGCATGGGACCCCGTCGAAAACACAAGCTTTGTGCCTTGGTGCCTGAACGTCACGTTTGCCCACGGGTTGCTTGTTCAAACGTCGCGCAAGCGCTGGCACCTCTCGACGGCTCTTTTTGGCGGGCTGTCGTTCCTAGCGTTCGTGTACGGAACTTTTCTTACAAGATCCGGCCTGCTCTCCGACACGAGCGTTCACAGCTTCGCCAAGATGGACAAAACCGCGTACTTGTTTTTGCTCGGATTCCTCATCGCGAGCCTGCTTGTTTTCCTCTCCACATGGATCTACCGAGCGGTTCAACGATCAAGGGATGGCACGTTGAGCGCCCAGCAGTCCGCCAGCCGCGAGTCCTTGATGAAAAGCGGATTGATCTTTTTAATGCTTCTCGCGGGATCGGCGGCCATCGGCATGAGCGTTCCGATGATTCAGCTTCTGGCAAGGCAGAACCCTAAAAACGTCGACGAACACCTCTACCACATCATCCTCACATGGTTCTTCTTTCCGCTATTTCTTTTGATGGCCGTCACCCCTTTCGCTTCTTGGGGCAAGTCATCATGGAAAACCCTAGTCAACAGGGTTTTCAACAGCTTGGTCCTGTCGTTCGGCATTCTTGGCGTGTTGCTCATCCTGTTCTCGAACCCTGACATCAGGGGCCATGCTGACCGGGACGTTTTCGTAACCGGCTTGTTCGGTCTCAGGATCAAGCTGTTCCCGTGGGTGATGTCTCTCACGTGGCTGTGCCTGTTCGTGGCCGTGGCCAGTGTTTGGAGGCTGTTCGAATCGCTTCGAACATACCGGTTGACATTGGGCGCCATGCTTTCCCACGTTGGGGTGGCCGTCTTGATGGCCGGCCTCATCCTCTCCCGAGGCTTCGAGAAGAAAGAGTCGACCAACCTAAGCGAGGACATGGCCGGACGTGCGCTGGATTATCGCATTACCTACGCCGATGTCCCGGTCAGCGAAGAAAAGTATTGGACGCGCCTTTTTGATCGGCATAACAAAATGCGATTCCATGCCGTCGGCCCAACGGTCGCCAAAACGCGGCTTTCGGTTGGGGATTCGGTCGTCCTAGAAGGCTTCCGAATCCAATACCTCCAGCCGACTCGTAAAGGCTTGCCAGGGCAGGCCGGAACCCATTTTGGCGCTGAACTGCTAATCAATAACCAAGCTATGCTTGAGCCGACCATTGAACTGCAGCCTTCCGGCGCTATCTTCCATGCCAAGCCGGTGTCCCGCAACCGGTTTGTCGTTCTGTCGATGATGGACGCCAAATCGAAAGGCATCGAACTCAGCCTTTGCGAGGGTTTCCAGGCCACGCCTGGCCACTTCATGACCGTTGGCCCCGACGGCAACCCTAACCCGATGGTCTGGCCCCACATCGAGCGCACGCTTAGCCACGATGTTTACTTCACCTTGCACCCGCAGGTTATTGAAGCATCCGAATCCGTGACGTTCAGGCCAGGCGAGACAAAACCGCTCGGCCCCCTTACGGCAACCTTTGTCAGGCCGACGCGAAAGGGACAGCCAGGCCAGCCGGGCACGGAGTTCGGCGCTTTGATACGGTTTTCGACTGACGCCGGATCCACCGAAGCCAATCCTGTCATGAGGCTGACGGAACAGGGAGTGGAGCCAGACATGGTGCCGGCCGCTCCCGGCTTCTTGGTCACCCTGTCCAGGATCGACGCCGCCAGCCATTCTGTTGACCTTAAGTTGCTTTTCTCAAAACCCTTGTACCAGGTCGACCTGTACTACAAGCCGATGACCATTCTGGTTTGGTTGGGTACGGGTATCCTCTTTTGTGGCGGCATGATTTCAGCGTGGATGAGACGCTCGAAGAACCCGGTCTCATCCGACGATGCCAAAGGCCAGCCATCAGGAAACGATGCAACTGCATAATCTCCTTAAATCGAAACTTCACCACGCAAGGGTAACCTACGCAAACCCGGACTATGTGGGGAGCATCGAGATCGGATCGGACCTCATGAAGGCCGTCGGCATCCTTGAAGGACAGCTTGTTCAGGTCTGGGCCGTCGATCATACCGCACGCATATCCACCTATGCCTTTTCCGGACCGGACGGTGTGATCGGCCTCAACGGCGGCGCCGCACAGTTCTTCAGGCCGGGCGACCGCATTATCGTCGCCGGCTTCGTGATGACCGACGAGCCAATCGTTCCAAAGGTTGTTTTGCTTGACGAAAACAACAGGATCATTAAGGAGCTTGTGCCGTTTTCCATTTCCGGTGAATGAGCCATGTCGAAAGTGGATTTGCAAACCCTGCTCGAGGAATCGGGGGCCATCCTACACGGCCACTTTCTGTTGACCAGCGGGCGGCACAGCGACGTTTACTTCGAAAAGTTCCGAGTTCTCGAGCAACCGAAGGTGCTGACGGCCCTCTGCTCGGAAATCGCCGATCGTTTTGCTGGCCAAGGCGTCGATATGGTCGCGGGCCCTACAACCGGAGGCATCATTATTGCCTTCGAGGTGGCCCGTCAGATGGGTCTTCCAGCCGTCTATGTCGAAAGTGAAAACGGCCGCAAAACCCTTCGTCGCGGGGCGTGCATCCCGCGACGAAGCAAGGTTCTGATCGTCGACGACGTTTTAACCACGGGAAAGTCCGTTTTCGAGGTGATCGAAGTCGTCAAAAATGCCGGGGGAGAGCCGGCAGGCGTGGCGTTGCTTATTGATCGGTCCGAAACGGCCATCGACTTCGGTTGCCCCTCGTTTGCAGCCCACAAAGTCTCCGCGAAAAGCTTCGCTCCAGACGAGGTCCCCGAGTGGTTGAACCAAATCCCCGTCGTGAAGCCGGGAACGCGATCCTTCTAGAGACAAGAGGAAGACCGCCGCCTTTGGGCCAGGTAAAAGGCGACGGCTCGATTGCCAGCTTCAATTGACTTTTGGCGGCTTTTGTTTTGGAGGCGCAACGTCCGGCTTCTTCGAGGGCTGTTCTTCTTGGGCTGACGCCGATCCTTGCCGCGCTTCCGGTTCAGCCAAAGAGCCAGGAGAGGCCTGCGGGTAGGCAACCTGTGCTGTCTTGGCCCACTCTTGAAGTTTCTCTACGAGATCGACGCCGAACACCTGCTTGAACTGCTCGGACGCCGCAAGGGCCTTGCCAGCCAGCGAACCCCCGTTGGATCCGCCAGTTCCCGAGTCGATGATGGTCACCTTGGAAATGTGCGCATCGCCAATGAGCGCGCTGACGCTCTCGACGATCCGGTCCAACTTTTGGACCAGCATGAGTTGCCGGGCGTTGTCGCCGCTTTCTTTCCATTGCCGGGCGAGGGTCCGAAGGGCTTCAGCCCGAGCCTTTCCGTCTTCTATGATCTGCGCCGTGGCCGCACGAGCAGCGTTCTCTGCTGCCTCGCAAGCGGCCTTTGCCGGCTGAATCACGTCGGCGTCGAGCCTTCTCCGGACCTGTTCGATGCGTGCTTTCTGCACTTCGACGTCAGCTTTTGCCTTAGCGACATGCGCCTTGACAAGAGCTTGCTCCTCCGCGACTACGGCGGCCCTACGGGTCTTTGCGTCAATCAAACGGCGCTGAGCGTCAGCCTTGCACATGTTTATCTGGGCGTTGATCTGAGCTTCAACCTCCTTTTGCAGGTTCTCGGCGGCGACGACCATCGCATCGGCCTTCGCCACGGTCTCGGCGATTCTGGCTTTGGCGATCACCTCGGCGCTCTTTTTTCGGCCGACGCTGTTCAGGTACTGAACGTCGTCCGACACAGTCTGAATCTTGCAGGTATCGACGACGAGCCCAAGGTTCATCATGTCCTGTTCGACCTCTTGGACCAGTTTTTCGGCGAATAAAATCATATCGTCGTTGATCTGCTCCGGCGTCATCGTCGCCAGAATGCCACGAAGGCTTCCCTCCAGAGTCGATTTAGCGATGTTGATGATCTCTTGGCGGCTCTTGCCCAGGAAGCGCTCGATGGCATGGTTCAGAAGTGGCTCGTGGCCCGCAATTTTGACGTTTGCCACGCCTTGAACGGTCAATGGAATGTCACCTCTCGAGTACGCGTTGGATGCCGTCAGGTCGATCACCATGTTCGTCAGATCCATCCTGTCGACGCGTTCGATGAAAGGCCTGCGCAAGCGCCGACCGCCCTTGACCGTGATGTAACCATACGACTTGCCGTCTTGATATCGGCGCGTACCAGAAAAAATCAACACTTCATTAGGTGCGCAGATGTAGATCAAGTTTTTCAATCCCACGAGCATCATCAGCCCGAGGAAAACGACAACAACCAGCACGACGAATACAGCTCCTGCGTCTATCACTTCACCTCCCTGCCAGCGCCGGAAACAATTTTGGAGATATCTATCCCAGTAACCGAAGATAGAGCATTAAAGACGCTACCGAGCATGGCCGGGTAGGAAGCCACGTAAGCCGGCAGGGTCTGCCCGCTTCCGCTGTCGATCACGCTGATATTGTCGATCTTGACCTTCGACACGCCAGCGGCTGCTTTCGCCAGCAATCTTTCCAGGTCATCGATGAGCAGAATGGCCATCGCATCCTCGCCGGCCTCCGCCCATGCTTCATTCATGGCCTTGAGGGCCTCGGATGCGGCAACGCCCTTTTCCCGGACGATCGCCGCCTCGCCTTTGGCACGGTACTACTGAGCGATTTTGTTTGCTTCGGCAGGAAGAACGGTCTCCACTTGAAGGCGGATCGCTTCCAATTCAGCACGAATTTGCTGAAGCTCTTGCTCTGCTTCGGCGTTCGCTTGCCTTGCCGCCGCTGCCGTTCGCTCCTCTTCCGATTTGACTTCGGCCTCCAAGTCCGCTTGAATCTTGCGCAGGTCGTTTTTCATTTTCGCAATGTGGGCCTCGGCGTTCGACTTAGTGACGGTGCCCCGTGCGTTGTTGGCGGCTTCAGCCAGCTCCGCTTCGCGCTGAAAGTTGCTTTCGGCAATCTCGGCCTCCTTAATCACATTGGCAATCATCTCGCGTCTCGTGGAGTCAAGGTACCGAAAGCCGTCGTTGACGTGGGTGATCTTGAGTGTGTCGAGGTGGATCCCGAGCTTGCTCAAGTCGGCCTCCGACTCACGAGACAACTCGTCGGCGAACTTGAGCCTGTCCTGGTTGACTTCCTCAGGAGTAAGCCTCGCCAAAACGCCTCGCAAATGGGCCTCCAGCGTTTCTTTCGACACGCGACGTATCTCGTTCGGGTCGCGGCCCAAAAACCGCTCGATGGCGTTGCCAACAAGGGCCGGGTCGCTTGTGATTTTCACGTTCGCAATGGCATCGACGTTGAGCCGAATGCCCCCTTTCGAGTACGCGCCGCGGATGCTTACCGGAACCTCCATCAGCGTCAAAGGCATCCGGTCGACCTGCTCAAGGAACGGAATCCGCCAGCCGCGCCCTCCGAAAACGGCCCGAAAACCCCGCGTGGAGCCGTCGGCCATCCTTTTTTGCCGCCAGAGAATATAAGAACTTCATTCGGCGGGCATATGTAAAGGCACGTGCTGACGAAGATCATGATTCCGATCAACGCCGCCAAAATCACGACGGCCAGAAGGAACACGCCACCAAGTTGCGGCCCAACTCCTCCCACTTGACAAATAAGGTCCATGTTTTCCTCCTATTGGGCTAGTCGAAAATCTCCGATCGGGGAATGACCAGCGCCTTTCCGTCTTCCATGGCGACGATAACCGCGTCATCGCCAGCCTGCAACTCGCTTCCATCGTGGGACAAGGCAACGAGATCCACTCAGTCGCCCTTGACACAACATCGCACTCGCCCCGGCTGGTTCTTGCGAATCGCCACCAGCACTTTCGCGTGGCTGCCGAGGATATCCTTCTCACGGGTCATGCTGTCCGTGCTCGACACTTGCAGGGTACGGTAAATGTAGGCGACCATGACCCCGCAGATAAAACCGGTCCCCACAGAAAGCCAAACCACGGCGAAGGGATGCGTCCTCGTTAACCAAGACAGTAAAAGACCCGTCAGTCCAAACCCGGCAAAAAAGTAGGTCCAGAAACGGATGCTTAAAAAAGAAGCCAGGCTCCCGATTCTCCGGCGTGTGCGGCGACGCTGCCCCCATCCATGCCGATGTCATGGTCGGCAGAGAAATCCCCGGCGTCATGGTCGAACTGAACGTCCGTGTCGCCGGCAGAAAGGTCTTGGTGCCCGGTAAAAACAGACAGCAAGATGAGAGCCAAACCGATCACCGAGCAGACGATATATAAGCTTAACAGAACGTTATCGACCCCTCACATTACAGCACGTGCCGTGCCAGGCCGGCGTTGCGCGCTAAGGCCAAACACCTGACGAGAACCATAATAAAAAAGCGAGCATGAAGATCGCCACGTTCAACGCCAACTCTATTCGCGTTCGGTTGCCAATTATCCTGGATTGGCTTGCAGAAAATGAACCGGACGTGCTCGCCGTGCAAGAAACGAAATGCCACGACGACCAGTTTCCAGCCTCCGAATTCGAGGACGCTGGTTGGAGCGTCGTTTTTCACGGCCAGAAAAGCTACAACGGCGTGGCCTTGATCAGCAAGCGCCCTTTATGCAACCTATCGAAAGGCTTCGACAACCCGTTGATGCCCGACGATCGCCGGATCATTAGCGGAAGCCTCGACGACTGGCACATCGTCAACGTTTACGTGCCCAACGGCACGGCGGTCGGCACGGACAAATTCGAATACAAGCTGAAATGGCTAAAAGAGTTCCGACGCTTGCTCGACTCACGATATCGGCCGGAAGAAAAACTGCTCGTATTGGGCGACTTCAATGTTGCGCCGACTCCAGACGACGTTTTCGACTCCGAGAAGCACCTTGGCAGCATTGGCCACCACCCGGCCGAGTTCCAAGCGCTCAACGGCGTCTTGGGCTTCGGGCTGACCGATCTTTTCCGACATAAGACCAAAGGCCCCGGCCACTACACTTTCTGGGAGTTCGTCATCCGTGGGGCGGTTGAAAAGAACCTAGGGTGGCGCATCGACCACATTTACGGCACCCTGCCCGTCGTCGAAAAACTCGTCGACTGCCAAATCGACAAGGCACCGCGTATGGTTGAGAAGCCTTCCGACCATACGTTCGTTTGGGCGGCTTTTGACGAATAGCTCAAACAAATCGCATCTTTAAAAGCAACCCTACCAACAGGACTATGGCTCAAACCGTCCTTGAAGGTCGCGTTCACGATCGCTTTGGCCCTGCTTGAGCTTTCAGGGAGCGCCGAACCTGGATGTGCCAAAATGATTCGTGATGAAGATCGGCGTGTTCGATTCCGGGCTGGGCGGACTGGCCATTGCCCAAGCCATCGCCGATCTGATGCCGCAATACGATTACCTTTACCTTGGCGATACCAAGCGGGTGCCCTATGGAAACCGTTCACAGGAGACCATTCACCAGTTCACGGCGGAAGCACTGGACTTCCTCTTCGCCAACGACTGCCGTTTGGTCGTCATCGCCTGCAATACGGCCTCCGCAGAGTCGTTGCGCAAGAGCCAGCAGGAGTACCTGCCCAAGAATCACCCTGAGCGAAGGATCCTTGGAGTCATCATTCCCACCGCCGAGGCCGCAATTGAAGCCCGGGCAAACAGCGTCGGCGTTCTGGCCACCCTTAGCACGGTCGAGTCCGGAGCCTATGTTCGAGAATTGCATCGTCGGGCGCCGAGCGTAAAGGTCCTTCAAAACCCGGCTCCGTTGCTCGTACCGATCATCGAGAACGACGGCCTCAAGTACATTGACCCGATGTTGGACGACTACCTCGAGGGGCTTTCCAAGGTCGACAGTCTTATCCTCGGATGCACCCACTACTGCCTGATCAAGGACAAAGTCCGGGCCAGGTTCCGGGGCACCGTGATCTCGTCGGACGAGGTGGTGCCTTGGAAGCTCCAGGATTATCTCGCGCGCCATCCTGAAATGGAATCGCGTCTAAGCAAACGCGGCGGAAGGCGGTACTGCGTGACTGACCTCACTTCGGGATATGCCGCGTTCGCCCGACGCATCGCTCAGCGAGAACTCCCCCTCGAGGTCGTTCGCCTATGAGCTCGGTCGGAATCGTCGAAATTTCATCCCAAGCGCTGAGACACAACGTCCGCCAATTTCGTTCACTCTGCCGGCCGGGCCAAGAGGTCGCGGCCGTCGTCAAGGCGAACGCCTATGGGCACGGTCTTTCTGAGGTCGTGAGCGTGCTTGAGCACGAGGTCGATGCCTTTCAAGTAGACGATCTGGACGAGCTGACAGCCCTTCGGAGATCGACGCCGAAACGGGCCCTCTTGTTCGGCTTCGTACCCCTCGACGAGGTTGCTGAGGCAATCCATTTGGGTTGCGAATTGAGCGTGTACACCCCGGAACAGATCGAGGCTATTGCCGAGGCCGCCACAAAACAACGGGTTCGGGCCCGTGTGCACATCAAAATCGACGCCCTGCTTGGCCGCCTAGGCGTCCTGCCATCGCGTATCGAATCGGTTTTGTACGCCCTACGAGCTTTTCCGAATATCGAGCCCGTCTCAGCTTACGCGCATTACGCCAACATCGAGGACACCGATGACCCGAGGCACGCCTCGTTGCAGGAGACTGTCTTCGAGAGTTGCCTAGCCAGGCTTCGTGAGTTGTTCCCCGCGATAAAGCGGCACCTTTCGGCGACATCCGGGCTGATGGCTCGCGAGAGGATCTGCTCAAATGACCTCGTAAGGCTCGGGATCGGACTCTACGGGCTGTACCCATCTGAAACGCTGGCTTTGTCGCATTCATCGCTGGCTCTGAGCCCGGCCATGAGGTGGGTCTCCCGCCTGGCCCAAGTCAAGGTTTTGCCCCCTGGACACCCAGTCGGCTATGGTCTAAGCTATGTCGCCTCACGTCCGACTCGGGTGGGCGTCGTTCCTCAAGGTTATTCCGACGGATACGATCGCGATCTTTCCAACTGTGGTTCGGTTCTTGTGGGCGGGTTGCGCTGTCCAGTCATCGGCCGCGTGGCCATGAACATGTTCATGGTCGATCTCTTCAACGTCCCAAAGGCGGAAATGGGCGATGAAGTCGTGCTTCTCGGAAGTCAGGGCGGACAGACGATATCGGCAGAGGAAATCGCCCGCCTGCTGGGCACGATCAACTACGAGATCGTTGCGCGGATCAGCCCAACTCTTAGGCGCGTCCTGATCGAGTGACCAAAATGAAGCTCAGCCTTGGCGCTTGGCAATCTTTGCCCAAACATCGCGCAGGGTAGCCGTCCGGTTGAAAACCAGCCTCTGATGGGTCGAGTCCTTATCAACGCAGAAGTAGCCTAAACGCTCAAACTGGTAACGCGTTCCCGGCTGGGCCAAGGCCACTGAGGGCTCGACGAAACCGTGCTTAATCACCAGTGAATCCGGGTTCAAGTTGTCAAGCCACGTTTGGCCCTCCTCAACGTCGTCAGGGTCCGGCTTGACGAACAAGTTATCATAAAGCCGGATCTCGGCGCCGAGGGCGTGTTCTGCTGAAACCCAGTGCAAGGTTGCCTTAACCTTTCGGCCGTCAGGAGCATCTCCTCCTTTTGTCGCCGGGTCGTAAGTGCATCGGATCTCGATGATCTCCCCGGACGAATCCTTGACCACATCCGTGCAGGTAACAAAGTAGGCGTACCGCAACCTCACTTCTCGTCCCGGCGAAAGCCTATAAAACTTGGGCGGCGGCACCTCGAGAAAGTCGTCCCTCTCGATATAGAGGAAGCGGCCGAAAGGTACCTTGCGCGTGCCCGCGGACGGGTCCTCCGGGTTGTTGACAGCCTCGACATCTTCGAACTGGCCTTCCGGATAGTTGGTTATGACCATTCGAAGGGGATGGATTACCCCCATCACGCGAAAGGCGCGTCGGTTCAGGTCTTCCCGTACGCAATCCTCGAGCACGTGCGACTCGATGACGCTGTCGGCCTTGGTCAATCCAACTCGCGTCACAAACTCTTTGATGGCTTCGGGGGTGTAGCCTCGCCTTCTCATGCCGGCAAGCGTGGGCAGCCTCGGATCGTCGTACCCCTTCACGTAACCCCCGTTCACCAGCTCGATGAACCTTCGCTTGCTCATGACCGTGTAGGTCATGTTCAAGCGTGGAAACTCGATTTGGCGCGGGTGGTAAATTCCGAGCTCGTTCAAGAACCAATCGTAAAGCGGCCGGTGAATCTCATATTCTAAAGAGCACAGAGAATGCGTGATGCCCTCGATCGAGTCCTCGAGGCCGTGCGCCCAATCGTACATCGGATAGATGCACCATTTGGTGCCTTGACGGTGGTGCTCTGTGTGAATGATGCGATACATCACGGGGTCGCGTAGGTTCATGTTCGGAGAGGACATGTCAATCTTTGCCCGCAACGTCCGCGACCCTTCCGGAAACTCGCCGGCTCTCATTCTCGCGAACAGATCGAGGTTTTCCTCCACCGAGCGGTCGCGATATGGACTGTTCTGTCCGGGAGTCGTCAGGGTGCCCCGCGTTGCGCTGACCTCCTCCGGCGACAGGTCGCACACGTAAGCTTTCCCTTTTTTAATCAATTCGACAGCCCATTCGTACATCTCCTCGAAGTAGTCCGAGGCAAAGAAAAGACGGTCTCCCCAATCTGCGCCTAGCCATCGAACATCCTCAATGATGGCGTCCACAAACTCCTGGTCCTCTTTCGATGGGTTCGTATCGTCGAACCTCAGGTTGAAGAGACCGCCAAAATCCTGAGCGATGCCGTAATCGATCCACACCGCCTTGGCATGGCCGATGTGCAGGTAGGCGTTCGGTTCCGGCGGAAACCGCGTGTGAACTCGATCGAAGCGCCCTTCGATCAAATCCTGCTTGATCGCGTCCCGGATGAAATCGGACGGAATGCCACTGAAATCCCACTTTGGCTTGTCTGCTTCGCTCACAGCTTCATTTCCTTTTGCGCCAATATGTTTGAGTATACGTTCTTGCGGGCTGAACCCGCCATGGGCACCCAACGACGCCGGCTGGCGCTTGAACGTCAAACCGCCCAAGCCAGTCCGTCGCGACGGTCAAGCGCTGAATTGCTTCGAAAGGCTACGGTCTTGAGGCCACGGGGCAACCGTAAGGATTTATACTCTGGCCACGGTCTGACCGCTTGCCCGTGCTGCCGCCCAATCACTCTCTCACTGTCTCAATGCGGACAAGCCCTCATAACCGAAGTCCCGCACGGAAAGGTGACCGAGGCGTGCCAAGATTCACGAACTCGCCGCCGGCCAAGTCAGCACCGCAGGCTTACTTCGGGTTCCACTTCGGGCCCAACATCTGAACCCACGCCTTTCGTTGCGTTTCAGTTAGCACCTCGAGCGCTTTCGCCTTGCCATCCATCTCGTACTTCGAAATTGTCGGGAGATCGACCCTTCTGAACGCGGCCACTTGGTCTTCAACCTTTTTTTTGTACGCGGCAACCGCGGCCTCGTCCTTGCGGTTCGAAGGTCGCGGAATTAAGCTCAGTTGCTGCTGGCGCTGTTTTTCAAGCTCGGCGACCTTGTTGAACACTTCTTGCTGGCAAGTCCGAATCCGCTTCTCCTGGGCCGGCGTCAGCTTCAAAGCGGATTTGACTTCAGGAATTAGCAACGCCCAGCTACCTTTGATTTGAAGGACGAGCTGACGGAGGCGCAACCTCTGGGCAGGCGTCAAACTGCCAAGAACCTTTGCCGACACGCCGTCCTGAACCCGCCTCAACTCCGACTTGCGCTGACTTTCGTTCTCCTTCGTAAGGTCCGTCAGGATTTTCTGCGCTTGGCGCAAGTAGGATCCAAACTCCGTCTTGACGAGGTTTTTCTGAGTGGCCGTCAGCTTGAGTTCGGCTTGAACTGTTTCGGTCGTAATGTAAGCCAAGCCGAGTTGCTCGACTTTCAAGTTTTCTCTTCCAAACGCGCTCAGCGACAGAAGGATCGCCGCAAAGATCAACAAGAATCGCTTCACGAAGCCATGATACCGGTTTCGGTATCAGAGCTCTCGCCGAAAACATAGTCCTCGTCTTCAGAGTCGCCCAAATCAGGCCCAATGACGTTCACCTGAGCTTCCTTGATGCAGGCCTTCAAAGCGTCAACAAACTTCGGTGACGGATCAACGCACTTCGCCGTGTATATGGGAAGGTGGCTCTCTCTGGGCAGCACCTGGACGCAGAGCTCGAATCGTCCGGGGTGAGCCTCGGCAATTCTCTTCACGTCCCGAATCTGGGATTCTGTCGCTTTGGAAATCTCAACCTCGACAACACCGCCTCCAGCCACATTGGTCGTCCCGTTCAAATCGAGCACCGGTTCCAGAGGGGAGATTTCGGACAACCGAACTTCAATAGTCCGTTCGGTTTGGTCTCGCCGCTCGCGGTGCATGACGACTCCGGAGATCTTGACGACGCTGTCCTTCACCAGCAGATTGGCGACCCCAGCATAGGTTGCCGGGAAAACCGTCACGACGGCCTGGCCGGAAAAGTCCTCAAGGGTCAGCACAGCCATGCGCTCGCCTTTGGATTTGGTGACAATTTTCTTGACCCCCGAAATGACGCCAGCGAGTTGAACTGCGTCCCCGTCGTTAAGGTCGACGACCGACGCGCAGGTGTGGGTCGCGCTTTGGTTGACTAATCTTTCCATCCCTCGCAGAGGGTGGTCCGAGAGGTAAATGCCCATCACTTCCTTTTCCGTCGAGAGCACCTCGGTACGAGTCATCGGCTCGCAATCCGGAAGCACAGGATAAGCGGGTATCGAGCTAGAGGCTTCCCCGTCGCCGAACAATGAGTCCTGACCAACCAAGCGGTCCTTGTTGGCCAATTCGGCATAGGCCAGTGCGGCATCGACACATTGCAGAAGCTTGCGCCGATTGCGATCCACGCATTCCAAGGCTCCAGCCTTGATGAGTGCCTCGAGGGCCGTGCGATTCAAACCGTAATGCTTCATTCGCTCGCAGAATTCGTACAGGTGCTTGTAAGGGCCATGCTTCATCCGGTCCTTGATGATCGCGTCGGTGATGCCCTCGCCGACTCCCTTGATCGCCGCTAGCCCAAAGCGAATGCTCTGGCCGTCGATGCAAAAATCGATGTCCGACTGGTTCACGCAAGGCCGCAAAACTTGAATCCGATGCCGGCGGGCTTCCTCAATGAACGTGACAACCCTATCCTCCTTGGACTGGTACACCGATAACAAAGCTGCGAAGTACTCGACGGGGTAATGCGCCTTCAAGTACGCCGTCTGGTAAGCGATCATGGCGTAGCACACGGCATGCGCCTTGTTAAAGGCATAGCCTGCGAAGGGAAGCAACAGCTCCCAAACCTGTTTGGCCACGGATTCTGAAATGCCGTTCTCCGAGGTGCCCGCCATGAAGTCCTTTTGCATGCTCTCCATGGCCTTCAGGTCTTTCTTCCCCATGGCGCGGCGCAGGATGTCGGCTTTGCCTAGGCTAAAACCGGCCAAGGCTTGCACAATCTTAAGCACTTGGTCTTGATAGACGATGATCCCGAACGTCTCTTTCAAGATCGGTTCCATGCGTGGGTCCAGGTAAACCGGCTTCTGTCTTCCCCACTTGTAATCGAGGTAACGGGGAATGTGCTCCATGGGGCCCGGCCGGTATAGCGCGACCATGGCGGCCAGTTCGCGAACGCTTTGCGGCTTCAGCTCAATGACATGGCGGCGCATGCCGGCCGACTCAAGTTGGAACACGCCAACCGTTTCCCCTTGCCCCAGCATTTCATAGGTGTCTTTGTCATCGAGCGGAAGCTCCCATACGTTGATATCCTTGCCTTTCGTTTTCCGGATCGACCGCGTGCATCGGGCCAGCACGGTAAGGTTGGAAAGCCCGAGAAAGTCCATTTTGAGAAGGCCGATTTTCTCGAGGATCTTCATTTCGTAAGCGGTAACGGGCTGCCCGTCTGTGCCACGGTAAAGCGGCACGTGCTCAACGAGTGGATCTTTTGCGATGACCAAGCCTGCGGCATGGACGCCACAGTGTCGAGCCGTCCCCTCGACCTGCTTGGCGACGTCGATTAGTTGTCTGACTCGCGGATCGCTGTCCACCATTCGGCGAAACTCTGCCGATTCCTTAAGCGCATCCTCGATCGTTATCTTGTTCTGGTTCGGGATCGTTTTGCAGATCTTGTCCGTTTCGGCTGGCGAGTACCCCATGACCCTGCCGCAGTCCTTGATGGCCGCCTTAGCCCCAAGAGTTCCAAAAGTGACGATTTGGGCCACGTGGTCCTTGCCGTATTTTTGCGTCACCCACTTGATGATCTCGTCGCGCCGAGCGTCTTCGAAGTCCATGTCGATGTCGGGCATGGAGATGCGCTCGATGTTGAGAAACCGTTCGAAGGTCAAGTCGTATTCAAGCGGATCAACGTCGGTGATGCCGAGGCAGTACGACACAAGCGAGCCCGCCGCCGATCCTCGGACGCCGAAAAAGATGCCTTGGTCGCGCGTGTACTTGGCGAATTCGCGAACCAGCAAAAAGTAAGATTCGAACCCGGTCTTCTGGATCACGTCGAGCTCGTAGTTGAGCCGCTCGTAAGTTCTTTCGTCGGCGTTCTTGATCCGCTCACCCAAACCCTTCTCGGCCATTTTCCTCAGATAACTGAGCGGTGTTTCGCCCTCGGGCAGTTCAGGATCGGGCATCGCCGCGCGCTGCTGGCCGAGTTCGACATTGCAAATCTCGGCGATCATCGCTGTGTTCTCGAGGGCCTCAGGCGTGTCCTGAAAAATCCGACGCATTTCTTCTGGCGACTTCAAGTAAAACTCGTCGGTTTCAAAGCGCCACCGGTCCTGGTCTTCAAGCTTGGCGCCCGTTTGTATGCAAAGGAGCACGTCGTGGGGCTTGGCGTCGCCTTTGCACAGGTAATGGGCGTCGTTGGTGGCGATAAGAGGCAAATGGAGCTCTTTCGCTATTCTGAGAAGGCCTTCTTTGATAGCGGCCTGGGCCTTTAAATTGTGGTCCTGCAGCTCGATGAAGAAGTTTCCGTCCCCAAAGAGCTCCTTGTAGAAGCCAGCCGTATATTGCGCCTTGTCGTATTCTCCGTTCAACAACGCCTGGCACATCTCGCTGCCCAAGCATGCGCTTGTGCCGATCAGTCCTTTGCAGTGCTTCTTCAGGATTTCGTGATCGATTCTTGGCCTTTTGTAATAACCCTCAAGCGCCGCGATTGTGCTCAGCTTGCACAGGTTCCTGTATCCCTCAAGATCTTTGGCAAGCAACAAAAGATGGAAGGAGTCCTTTTCCTCCCGGCTGGTTCGCTTTTGAATGCCGCCAGGAGCCATGTAGGCTTCGACGCCGAGGATCGGTTTGATGCCTTCCTTCTCGCACTCGAAGTAAAACTCCATCACGCCAAACATGACGCCGTGATCGGTTATGGCCAAGGCCTCCATGCCCATCTCTTTGGCCTGCCTCACCATCGCGGGGATGCGATTGGCGCCGTCAAGAAGGCTGTACTCGGTGTGATTGTGAAGGTGGACGAAACGTTCGCACATGATATGGAGAAAAGCAGAGGACCTATCCCCCGCTTTGATTGTGACGAATCAACGCCGGCAAAAGGCGCGGGATTTGTTGGAGCGGCAGGATTGTGCGAAGCCGATGCCTACGTGCATTCAAACCGCCAGCGTCGAAAAGCATGTTCTGCTCAATCCGGCCAATTGCGTCTTTGACAAGACTCGCAGAAGCGCCTCATTGCTTAATAAAGTTCTTGCCGTGAATCCGGATCGATTTCCCGTCTTCGGAGATGGTTCCCGTGGCCATGAGTCGCTCTTTACGGTGCACTGGTTCGATTCGGACCTGCGCCTTTTCGTCGAATCCACCCGGAATGTTCTCGGAAACCTCGCCTTCAATCTTCAACTCAGATCCCCTAACAGAGTAACTGCCATTGAAATGCCAAGAGGCCTTTTCAAAATTGGTTTGCATTTTGCAGCTCATGTCCGAACGAAATTCCGCAGACCCGGACACCGAAGCGGACGATCCGCCTGGCGCCACATACAGCTTCCACGTGCCTGGCATCGGGTTTTCTTGCCGACAACCGCCGACGACCAGGCCGACGAGAAGCGCCAGGGTCAACCATAAAGAACTGGCTTTATTCACCGGACACCTCCGCCCAAGCACGATTGAACTCAGCAACGCTCCACGCCTGCCATGGACATCCTCCGGGTTGCTGCGGTTCGTCGCCGTCATAAACCTCCGCGATGCCGCCGATTCCGCACTCGGACAGCATTTCTCGTGCGCCCTTCAGGATTCTTTTGGCCTCCTGCCGGTCTCCCCTAAGCTTGACCATAGCGGTAACGTATGGACCGAGCAGCCAGGGCCACACCGTCCCCTGATGATAAGCCGTGTCTAGCTCGTCCAGGGGCCCAACAAACTTGCCGCGGTACCTGGGATCGTGAGGGCTCAACGTGCGGATGCCCATGGGCGTCAGAAGCTCCTGGCTGATGACGCGAAACGCCGACTCGGCGTGCTCGCCGGTTGCCGGGCCAAACGGCAACGACATGGCAATCAGCTGGTTCGGGCGGAGCGAGGCGTCACGAGGGTCAACGGTATCGAGGTAGTAGCCAAGGCTTTCATCGAAGAACTTACGGTCAAAATGTCTCTCAGCCAGTTCGGCGGCTTTGCGAAACGCCTCGGAAGGCTTGCCCAGCCTCTCGGCCAACTTTTCCATGATCCTCAAGGCGTTGATCCACAGTCCGTTCACCTCCACCGGTTTGCCTTGGCGCGGCGTCACAACCCACCCGCGCACCTTGGCGTCCATCCACGTGAGTTGCATGCCCTCCTCGCCCTGCGTCAGCAAGCCGTCCTCCGGGTCGACGCGAATCCCATAAAGAGTTCCCTTTTGGTGCCACTTGAAGATCTCCTGAAATGCCCTAGCTATTTTAGTCGCGAACCTGTCGTCCCACTCCCGCTCCAAGGTGAGCCAGGCGGAGTTCACAAACCACAGAGTGGCGTCGACGGTGTTGTAAACCGGTTCGTCGCCTTGTTCGACAAAGCGGTTGGGAATCAGACCTTGGTGCATTTGACTGGCGTAGTCCGACAAGATTTGCCTGGCCGTCGCCGTGAGGTTTGCCGTCAGGCAGATCCCGGGCAGAGAAATCATCGTATCGCGTCCCCAGTCGCCGAACCAAGGATAGCCGGCAATGATCGTGCTTCTCTTGTTGGACTTAACGAGAAACCGCTTGGCGGCGTTCGCCAGCAGCTCGCCGATCTTATAGTGGGCGGAGGTATCGATTTCTTCGATTTCGATTGGCTTTACCAAGTCGCCCACGGCTGCTGTTAACACTGCGCTTTCGCCGGGCATCAGTTCGTAAAGCAACTCGCAAGGGCAAAACAAGTCGTCGTTAGGCGGCAATCCGCGCTTGGCGTCCAAATTGTATTGAAAACGGTAGTACCAGCCCTGTTTGTCAGTCCGCTGGGCATTGGGATGGTACAGGATGAGTTTAAGGTCCCGGTGTTCGACGATGGTTTGGTTGGGGGGATAGGTTAGGAACTCCGGGTAGCTCGGATCGTGGCGAAAATTCTCATGGTACGGCTTATGACAAACCAGCGGGTTCAGCCGCAGACGCAAAGGCCTCTCACCCGCATTCTTGAACTGGACAGTGACCGCGTTGACACCATCGTGCATTTTTATACGCTTCTCTAAAACCATCCCGGAGCAACGGTAGCGCCAAAAAACCGAATCGCAAGCCTTGAAATTCTCGATGTATTGATATCCGCTGGGATAGACCGCATCGACGTACTGGTTTGTGCTCAAACCTATTGGGTTGCCCTCACATTGCACAAAAACGTCTATTGAGCTCAACAAAACGATCCGGTCGACGGGGGAACGATATGCCGCGACAAGTAAACCATGGTACTTTCGGGTAGCCATGCCGCTTACCGTTCCCATGGCATATCCGCCCAAGCCGTTGGTCAATATCCACTCCCTTGACGAGCTCAGCTCGAGGTTTCGACACTTGGATTCGTCCAGCTTGTAACACATGGCAAATACAGTATGGACTCAAGTGTTATTAGACATCAATGACTTGGGCACATCTTGCGTTGCTGTCTCCATCACAATTGCCTGCTTTGCCGATTGGCAAATGCGGAAAAGCCATCTCGAGGTATGGGACATGGAGATTTCTGAGGCACGCTGGTTTGCCAACAAAACCGTGGACTTGACCTGGCTTGACCGTCTTGGCAACGAGCTTTCGGCGACAGCACAAGTTTTCGAAGTGACTTTTGTCCCGCTTTACGGTCCAAGCCTGATAACGACAGCTGGCGACATCCGCCTCGACAGAATCGTCTCCTGCAAGCTTAGCGAATCCATGCAAGAGGCTACAGCTGGCTAGGTTCGCTTCAAGGGATGCCTGCTTGAAAGCTTGTCTAACAGCTCGTCCATTCGGAGACCAATTCCAAACGATAACTCCCTTGGGAACCTTCTCCAAACGACATAAGGCTCAAGGCAGCCGGCGATTTGCGACAAAGAGAACTCGTCGTCGTACCATCGTTTCTGGCTGAAATCGTACTTCGTTAAAAAGCCGAACTTGGTTGGCCCGAATCCCCATTGCAACCGCAAGTTGAATGAGGACTTGGTATACGGACGGTCCGACTGCAACAAAGGCTTTCCATACTCTTCCAGAGCGGAATAGGCCGCCCCACAAGAAACGTCCTTTAGGGGCGACCAAATCAGGCCAATTTGGGACTGCGCCCAGCTGTACTGCCCACCCGGATTCAGGTATGCCATGCCGGATACTTTCGCATAGCTCATCAACCCGGCCCCCAACGGTAAGGACGGAAAGGAAACCGTTGCCGATGCCGACCCGCGTTCATGGGTGCCTTCCCCAATGTGTTCGATGCTTTGCAAGCGAAGTTGGGCCAGTGCGTCAAAACCACCGTCGCTCCCACCGAGCTGATAAATCATCTCCCAGGGTTTATTAATGGTTTGATTCACGCGTCGTCCAGGCGTCCTCTGATTCCAATAAGTTCCCAGTGTCAATGCATTTCTGGGCTTGGCGAGGTAGGCCTTCTCCGCTAAGGGACTTGTAACCGTCACGCTGTCAAAAAAACTGTGCTTGGACGAGGCGGTCTGTTCGGGTTCCGGCAAAAGAGAACTGGAAAGGCTTTGCGTGTTGGTAAAGCTCCGGGTAGCGGAAAGACCGTACTTCGGATACAAGCCGTCCGACATCTTCACAAAGCCGCCGATCACCGTGTTGCAGCCTACGAAATAGCTGTTCGCCATCGTCGCGCTGGCCTTGCCCTCCTCGTCGAAATTCAACCTTGGCAGAGCAAACTCGGACACTCGATTGTCCAAGGATCGACGAAAGTAGGGAATCTTGACCAACCGAGAACCAAGAACCTTCAGCTCGACCTGGCGAACAATCGCCCTCTTTCCCGGCTCGACGTCGATTCGAAGTGCTTGAATCAAGTAGACTGGCACCTTTTGGTCGCAGCTCGTCGCCGACACTTCGCTGAAGGTCCAGTTGCCCGGTCGAATCCTGAGGGTCTTGGCGCGGATGGTCACACGGTAACTCTTGATTACCACGTTAGCCGCTTCCCCGACCCCGTTCCTCCAATCGAACTGCAACTTGTCTGCGGTCATGGTGCCGTCGGGGTCCATCAGCCGAATGTTGCCTTCAGCGAGCCCACGGGACTCCCCCTCGCCCAACGTCAACTCCAGCCTGTCCGAGTAGATTTCCGTGACGCCGTAGGTCGCTTTGACCCCGCCGGAAAAAACAGTGCGACCGGTTTGCAAGTCCATCTTCTGCTGACGGAACTCGACCGTCAGTTCATCGTCGACCTTCTGGACCTGCACAACGTCCGGCATGAAGGCGGCAAAGACAAACATCAAGATCGGGATGGCGGCCATCGGTGCCCAGATTGTACCGTTGCAAGGCAAAAACGGATAAACTGTATCGCATCTCGAACTTTTTTGCGAATGGGACCGTTCTTAGACGTTAAGGGTAGGCTGACGAATTCATGCTGGATGTAAAACTCGGTTTGAAGGCGGTTGTTCCAACAGCGGCGGACGATTGCTACTGGGTCGCCCGGTGCCGTGCGGGTGACGAGCAAGCGCTGAGCTTGATGGTTGAAAAGCATCGAGCCCGCCTCGTCCACACCGCCGCTAACATCCTCAGAGACCGATTCGAAGCAGAGGACGTGGCCCAAGAGGCCTTCCTGAAGGCTTTCCGTGAACTCAACAGACTGCGGGACGACAAGTCCTTCCCCGGGTACGTTTATCAGATTTGTGTTCGGCTTTGCATGGACCGCTTGCGCTCGAAAAGGATCGAAGCCGCGGAGTTCGAGGTGACCACGCCAGCGGAGAGCCGTAACATCGAAAATCGTGTCCTTATCGAAAAGCTTCTCGACCAGTTGCCTCCAGATCTACGGACGACCCTCGTCCTGCGCGAAATCGAACAGCTCAGCTATGAGGAAGTCGCCGAGGCGATGCACGTCCCCGTCGGGACGGTGAGGTCCAGGCTCCACGTCGCGCGGGAGCGTTTCCGGAAGCTATGGGTTGAAGCGCTTAGGCCATCAGTATGAAAAAGCTCGCTTGCCGACGGTTTCGAAGACTTGTGAATGAGTACCGCGATCGCGCACTCAACCCAAGTGAGCACTCCTTTTTGCAGGCCCACCGCTCGGTTTGCCCCAAGTGCCGAAACCTGGAACGTCAAGGCACACTGGCTTTGAGCATGCTTCGAACTGCTGCACTGGAACCGGAGCTTCCGCCCAACTTCAACGAACGCGTCATCCGTCGCTGGAGGGTGCGAAGCGTCCAAGAAAGCATCCGTTTTTGGTCTCCTGCGTTCATCGGCGCTTTTGTGGCCGCCTTGTTGTTGCTCGCTTCCCTTCAGCTAGTCTCGCGCTCGGCGCAACTGCCCACCGTGAACTTGAACGGACATGAGGCTCGCAAAATCAGCCTGCAAGATCCGATCTTTCCCAACATCATCGAGGAAAGCCGCGAAAGAAGATAGCTCATGACTCGATTCATGAGAACCGTGATAGGCGCACTTGTCGGCGCTAACTTCGTTCTGATGTGGAACGATCTGGCACGCCCATACGCTTTTTATCTGTTCAGAGAAGCCACGACGAAGCCCGTCGTCGCCCGCTCGTCTTGGATCACCGGAAATCAATGGGTGCTCGAACGGCCGAAAACGCCCCTTGAGGCTAGCATCTGGGCTGACGCTGGAGCCTACCGGCTGAGGTTCGCTCGAAAACCCTCGGTAAACGACTTGGCAAACCTATTGCGAGGCGTGCAGATTGGTGCCGAAATGGAGCCGACCAATGCCTTTTGGCCCCAAATGGAGGCAATCCTCTACAACACGATGGACCAGCGCACCAAGGCAATCGAAAGGTGGACGGCGGCATCGCGCAAACCGAAATGGGACGACCACCAGCCCGAAAGGCTGCGAAAGGTTGTCGAAGAGGTCGAGCGGGCCACAAAACAACGCTCCAGCTGGCCGCTGTTCGCACTGACCGCTTTTCGAAACGACAATGCGGCCCAATTGTGCCTTCGGTTCGCTTACTCGATCGTTCAAAGCACGGGTTTTGAGAAACGAAAAGACCTCGAACTGCGTTACGCCACTTTGGTCAATGGGACGCTCATCCGCGACTTCGGCAGCTCGATCGGCATCCACGGTGCGGGAGCCGACATTATGGAATTGGCTTCTTATCCCCCAGATATGGATGCGTACCCTACCAACAAAGCACTGGTGCTGGCAAGAATCAACTTCGTCGACAGCCTGAGAAACCGTGGCATGGCCGACGAGGCCAATTTCGCCTACAAACAGTATCAAGAAAACGACGCCCGCAACTACTACCTCGGCTCGGCCAATCCGGCCGCGGAACTTCGGCAATTCACTTTGGCGGCGGTGCTTGTGGCCACCGTTCCCAGTTGCTTGCTGGGCATCTCGCTCATCGCCGCGATTTTGTGGGCCGTCGGCGGGGCCATGCTGAAGTTTCCGCCACTTCAGAAGGTGCTGGAAATGCCTTATGCCCCAATCATCGGCGTCATCACCGCCATTCTTATCTACGCATTGCTCAAGTTGTGGCTCCTGGCTCTTTCCGCAGCGGCAACCTTCGCCTTTGCGACCTTTGCCCCTAACCGGGAGCGTTCGCATCCCTCCGAAGACCTCGGACCGTTCTTTCGCTTCAGCATTGTTATGATCGGGAGCCTTTTGACCGCTGTTCTCGGTGTTTTTCTAATCAGCCTTACCGAAGCGGCTCAGATCTCCAACTACGTCATTCAGGTCCCCGAGGAGTTCGCAGGGGGTTCCGTGGCGATGGTGGTGCTTGCCATCGTCTGCCTGGGACTGCTGATTTTAATAGCTCCGGCCTGGGCAATCGTCCGCAAGCTGAGAACACCGTGGGTGTTCGCCGTGGGCCTTCGCGATCTGGGTAAAGGCCTTTTCGTAGGCGCTGGGCTGCTGTCCATTGTCTCCTGCCTGATCGCGGTCAGCCTCGATCGGCCGCTATACGCGAAAGGAAGCGCCTTGCTGCACAAGGAACCGCTATACTATATGGCTACCCATGAATGAGCGGACGCGAGCGGAGATTGAACTTCTGAACCAGGAGCGAATCGCTCTGCTCGGAAATTTGAAGACCAATCCGAACGGCCTCGAGTGGTGCCTCGACCACACGGAAATCGCGGACCGGGTCGTCCGACTGGTCTTCTCCGGGATTCAGGAGTCGAGGAAGTCGATGCCCGCTCTTTCGATCGTCGCCACAGGAGGCTACGGCAGGCGTGAAATGGCCCCTTTCTCAGACATCGATCTTACGGTCATTCCCCAGGAGCGGCTCCATCCCGATCTCGATTCCCTCATCCGCGAGCTTTTCCACGACCTTCACACGGCCTTCGGAACAATTCTGAGAATGGACGTTGGATACGCCTACGCGCTCATTAACGACGCCTCGGGATTTGACGCCAAAACGCGCACCGGGTTTCTGGATTCACGGCTTGTGGCAGGATCGAAGGAGCCCTACGACAGCCTTATGGCGCTTTACTGGGACTCCTTCGCGGTCGGAGAGTTTCTTTTGAACAAGCTGAAAGAGCGCGATTCGGCTTTGGCCAAGAGGCACGCTTCAGCCCTAGTCGTTGAGCCCGACCTCAAAGAGGGAGCGGGCGGCGTGCGTTCCTTCCAGTGCGCCAATTGGATCCGAGTGGCCATCGGGGAAATGCCTTCCCGGCATTCAAGGGCCTACGACCAAATTTTAAGAGCGCGAAACCTTCTTCACCTGGTCTGCGGGAAAAAGCAAGACCTTCTCACTCGACAACGGCAGGCCGAAATAGCCGAGGCAATCAATGTCGATATGTATTCGTGGATGAGCTCGGTGGTCGAGGCTGGCCAGGAACTTCACCGCGAGTTCATCCGTGCCCGCGAAAGGCTTCAGGAGGCCAGATTTGCCCTTTCCGAAGGGGTGTACGCCATCCGTGGAGAAGTGAGGATCTCGGGGTCGACCAAACTGAGCGAAGCGGCTGCAGGAATCGCGGTGGCAACTCAGTTGGGAATTCAAGTGTCTGACTTGCGAGCAGGGGCGACGCCGGGCATCGAGGGGCCAGAAATCCTGTATGCCCTGGGAGCGGGCGAGCCCACACTGCGCAACCTCGACCGTTGCGGCCTGCTCGAGCGCATCCTTCCCGACCTGACTCGTTGCCGGTACATGCTTCCTTCGGACACGAGCCATCAGTTCACTGTCTTCGAACATACGATGCGCGTCGTCCGCTTCATCGATCAGATTGAACCAAGCACTTTTCTCGGCGAACTCAAAGACTCCTTGCACGACCCCGAAGCGCTTTATCTTGCTGCGTTGCTGCACGACGTCGGAAAGCACGAGAGCGAACCAGACCACCCCGAGATCAGTGAGAAGATCGCCAGGCAGGTGTGCCAACGTTGGCAAACCGCCCAGGAAATCGCCGAATTGGTGGCATGGCTGGTCCGAAACCACCTCGTTATGTCGATCTTCACCAAGATGCGCGACGTCTTTGATCCGAACACAGCGGTCGAGTTCGCTAACATCGTTCAGAGCCAGGACAGGCTCGACATGCTGACCATCCTCACCTATGCCGATACGCGTGCGGTTGCGGAAGAGGCTTGGACACCTGCCCAAATGAGCTTTCTGAAAGAACTTCATTCGCGGACGAGCGCTTTGATTCAAGGACAGGCCTCTCAAGAGCCCGACCCCGCGCAATACCGGCGCCGATTGATGCGAGAGCTCAAACACGAGTCGGTCAGCGACGCCGAAATCGAGCAGTTTCTGAAGAGCCTTCAAACCCATTACCTCTTTGGCACTCCGATCGAACTTGTTAAATTGCACATGGCCTTCGAGAAGAAGGCGCGAGAGGGTGTCCCCACCGTCGAAGTCTTTCAGGCTCCCGAGCTTGGCGTTACCGATTTGACGGTCTGTTGCTTGGATGAACCAGGATTGCTGAGTAAGATTCTAGGCGTCATTTATGCGCTTGACTTGAGCGTCCACAGCATACGGGCTAGCACGACCCAAACGGAAACTCCGGTTGCTCTCGACACCATCTCCGTCAGCTTTGGCGGAAAAACCGTGCCTCACGCGACCACCCGCCAACTTAGCGCTTCGTTGGTTAAGGTTTTGTCAAAAGAACTTGACGTCTCCGAACTCTTGCGCCAGCGTGGAAAGGACCCTGACCGTGACCAAAAGTTTTACCAGTTTGCTTATCACGAGGGCTGCCCGGGAATTATTGAATTCCGCACGCCGCGAGGCAGAGGCATGGCTTATCGCCTTTCTCGACTCATCGCCAAACAGGGCTGGAACATTGTGTCCGCGCGCGTGGGCCAGTGGGCTGGCAGAGGAGCGGCGGCCTTCTACATCACGGGTCCCGGCGACAGGCAACTAAAGTCTGATGAAGTCAACGAAGCCCTGAAGAGAGAGGTATAGTTCTCTTGCTTTATGAAGGTAATTGTCTTTGGCTGCGGCCGCACTGGAACAACGCTCAGCCTCCAGTTGGCGAAACGGGGGCATGAAGTCACCGTCATCGAGCAGCTGCCCCAAGCAGTTAGGCGCCTGGGTCCAGATCACCAATGCAAGATCGTCATCGGCAGCGGCCTTGATGACGATGTGCTCGAAAAGGCCGGCGTGCAACATGCCGACGCTTTCTTCGCTTTGACCCGAGGAGACAACACCAATCTGATGGCCGCTCAGCTGGTCAAAATCAAGTACGGCGTTCCCAAAGTCTGCGTGAAGGTCGCCGATCCGTTGCGAGCCGATGCCTACAGGAAGCTCGGCTACTTCTGCATCAGCCCCAGTTCGCTTACAGCCGGCATGATGCGCGACTGGATCAACGAAGAACCTTACGGCATCATTGACACCTACAACCAGTTGCCACCGGAGTTGGAGATTTAAGAAATGTACATGATTCTTGTCGGCGGCGGAAATGTCGGCCTTCAACTGGCCAAACGCCTGCTGGCCCACAACCACGAAGTGTTGGTCGTAGAACGCGATCCGCGCCAATACCAGAGACTCTGTTCGCTCATCGGCGAGGAGAACGTGTTTCTCGGCGATGGATGCGAGATGATGATGCAAAAAGAAGCCGGATTTGGCCGAGCCGATGTGGTGGTCGCAGTCACCGGCGAGGACGAGGACAACTTGATCGTTTGCCAAATGGCCAAGGTGGTTTGGAACGTCGACCGCGTCGTGGCACGCATCAACGATCCTTCGCACGAGGCCATCTTCCAGCAGATCGGCATCGACGACACCGTTTCGGCTACCGGCATTATCTACTCTTTGATCGAGCAACAGATCACTCCGGACCTCATGCTTCCCGTCGGAGCCTTGAACCGGGGCAACATCGAAGTCGTTGAGGTGGAACTCTCGTCACGTTCTCCGGTAGTCAACAAAAAGGTCCGGGACATCGCTCTGCCCCATCAAACCATGATCGTTTGGATTCTTCGGGAAGACCACGGGCTGATGGTTGACGGAGACACGGTGCTTCAAGCCGGCGACACATTGGTCGCCCTTGTGCCCCGATCCTCAGCCGAGGACCTCCGGCAGCTCCTTCTCCCGGTCAAAGTTGTTTGATCTCGCCAGAATCGGAAGAAGCCTTGCTTTCGACGGTCCTCGGCACCCTGGCTGATGGCCCCGGACAGCGAGCACTCAAGGGGCCACGTCAGCTGCGGTTGCGCCAACGGCTGCCTTCCCATATGCGGCTGCTGGCGCGATCGCAAGCTTTAAAAGCCTTGAGACAACCCGTTTAGGCTGGCTTTTGCATCGACCTTCTGTCGAGCCTCCGCACAAAGGCCTCGCCTGTGATTGGACGACCCGAGACTCGATGGTTTGCCCTTGCCGTCGCGGGAGCGAACGAACGTTTTCTGCCTGGCGATTGACAGTTCAGCCTGCAATAAAACGGAACGACGGGCGCCCTTGGCGTGCCCGTCACAGAGGATTCAGGCTGTCCATTTGATCGAGGTTACGGGTTCGCAAAGCCTCTGTCAATCAGCCATCGTCTCAGCTCTGCTGTCCAAGGATGAATCCTCGTCGGATCGAACTCGTTGCACCAGAGGCCGATGCCGTGATGCCCTTTCCCGTAGACGTGCAACTCAAAGAAGACATCGTGCTCGGCAAGCGCTTGAGCGAATCGGATCGAGTTCAAAGGGCTTACCCCTCGATCTTCGGCCGTATGCATCAAAAAACAGGGCGGATTGCGGCCATTCACGTGTTTCTCGCACGATCGAAAATCGAGCTGCTCTAAAGTCGGACTCTCGCCAAGCAGGTTCGCTCGCGAACCTTCGTGCGTTGCCTCTTGCATCGTGATCACTGGATAGCAAAGAATCCCCAAGTCCGGCCTGGAGGACTGACGCTCGATGGGGTCAATGCTGGAAGGATCGCCTTCATCCCAATGCACGAGCAAGGTTGAAGCCAGATGCCTGCCTGCTGAAGAACCCATTATGCCGATTCGGTTTGGGTCGACACCCCATTCCTTGGCTTTGAATCGAACCAACCTGGTCGAGCGCGTCGCATCTTGCCACATGCAAGGGTGCCTATAGCCGTTTGGAGCTAGGCGGTACTCGACGACAAAGCCGTGGACGCCCAGGGTGTTCAGAAACTGAGCGTAGACGGCGCCTTCATGCGGAGCCAACACGCCGTAACCGCCACCCGGAAGAATCACCACGGCCGCCCCGGTCGCCGAATCGGCTGGCGCCAAATACGGGATGACCTTTGGGTTGTCCTCAGAGCGATCGCCTAGCGCGCCGGGAACGCCGTCCAGCCAAAGGAGCACGGGTTCGGGCATTATTGCGGATCCACCCACACACCGTCAGCCTTGAGCAACTCGATCAGCGCCTCGACGCCCTTTTCCTGAGGCACCGTCGTGCGAACGATTTCCTTGCCGCGATAGAGAGTGATCTTGCCGTTGCCCTGACCCACGTAGCCGTAGTCCGCGCCGGCCATCTCGCCTGGACCGTTCACGATGCATCCCATTACGGCTATGTCCAGCCCGACCAGGTGCTTTGTGGCTTCGCGCACCTCGTGCAAAACCGTCTGAAGATTAAACTTGGTTCGGCCGCAAGACGGGCAGGCGATGTACTCCACCTTAGTCTTTCGCAGTCCAAGCGACTGCAAGATGTCATAGCACACGGGGATCTCGTTCAGCGGGTCTTCGGAGAGGGAAACGCGAATCGTGTCGCCAATCCCCTCGAGCAAAAGGGTTGCAATGCCAGCCGTCGATTTGATGCGCGCATAATCGCCGTCCCCTGCCTCCGTCACACCCAGGTGAATGGGGTAGTCCATACCCTCCTCGTCCAATCTCCGGGCGAGCAACCGGTTCGTAGCTACCATGGATTGGACTCTCGATCCTTTTGCCGAGATGTTGATGTTGTGATAGTCGTGCTTGACGCAAATTCTCAGGTACTCGAGCGCGCTCTCGACAAGCCCCTCTGGAGTGTCGCCATAGGTGACCAGCATCCGCTCCGAAAGCGAACCGTGGTTCACACCGACCCTCATCGCTATGTCGTGCTTCTTGCACGCCTCGATGACAGGAACAAGTGAGTCCTCAATGGCTTTTCTTTCCTGCTCGTGCTCCTCCGCGGTGTATTCCACCTTGTTGGTCGGCTTCCGAAACACGAACAAACCGGGGTTGATACGGATCTCGTCAACGTACTTGGCCGCTTCGATCGCGATCGACGATCCTTGGTGGTGGACGTCGGCAGTGAGCGGTACCGGGCGGTACCGCTCAGCCACTTTAGCCTTGATTTCGCCCATCAGTTGCGCCTCGCCCAAAGTTGGGGTCGTCACGCGTACCAATTCGCAGCCCACGCGATGCAAAGCGATGATCTGCTCCACGCAGGCTTCGACGTTCTTGGTTTCTTCGGTGACCATCGACTGGACCAAAACGGGGTGCGCGCTGCCCATCCAAACCGAGCCGACCCGAACGGAGCGGGTCTTTCGGCGCGCGATAAATGGTTCGACAACTGCCATAGACGCTTTCATTTTGCCATGTTTACAAACAGACTGCGCCGAAAAGAGCCCAAACGACATACATTCGCGGCCCATCTTGTTCAAAATGAACGAGTCATGCGCGTGATGATGCTTTCTTGGGAATACCCGCCCCGAATCGTTGGCGGAATCAGCCCTCACGTTTACGAGCTTTCCCAGCAACTTCAAGCCAAAGGCATCGAAGTGCACGTGATCACCAAGGCGACCCCCCTCGCGTCTGACGAAGAAATTCAGCCAAGCGGCGTGCAAGTCCACCGCGTTCACCTTGACGAAACGCCCAACGATTTCATTCACGAGATTCAGCTTTTGAACGTCGCAACCGACAGACGCGTACGGCAGCTTTTGGAAGACTGGCGCCCGGGGGGTCAGCCAACGGTTTTCCATGCCCACGATTGGCTCTCGCTCGATGCCGCACGCGAGCTGAAGTATGAGTACCAGCTGCCGATGATTGCCACCATCCACGCCACTGAGAGCGGCCGACACCAAGGCATCTTCAGCGAAACGTCCAAGTACATCCACGAACAAGAGTATTGGCTTACTTACGAAGCCTGGCGCGTGATCGTTTGCTCCGAGTTCATGAAAGGCGAAGTGATCAGGCTGTTCAACGTCCCGCCTGACAAGATTGATATCATACACAATGGCGTGGACGCCTCGAAATTCGAGTTCGAATGGACCGAAGAGGAGCGAGCCGAGTGCCGAGCCAAATACGCGCTTCCCCACGAGAAAATCGTCGTCTACGTCGGGCGTTTCGTGCGCGAGAAAGGCATCCAAGTTCTGCTGAACGCCGCCAGCGTGATCCTGGCACAAGAGCCGAACACCAAGTTCGTCATCGTGGGCGGCGGGGCCAACCGCGACAAGTTTCAAAACTTCGTCCACTGGTACGGCCTCAGCGACAAGGTTCTGTTCACCGGCTTTATGGCCAACCGTTCGTTGCATCAAATCTATCGCGTCGCCGACGTGGCCGTGTTCCCCTCCTTATACGAACCCTTCGGGATCGTCGCACTGGAGGGTATGGCGGCGGGCGTTCCTGTGGTAGCCTCCGACGCGGGCGGCTTGCGCGAGGTTGTCCTTCACGACCAAACCGGTACCCTTTCCTATGCCGGCAATCCGGAATCTCTGGCTTGGGCCGTCTTGCACGTGCTCAAGGACCCCCAACGGGCAAAGCGGCTTAAGGAATCCGCCCGCAAGAGAATCGACGAAGAGTTCTCGTGGAGTTTGCTCGCAGACCAAACGATCCAGGTTTACGAGCGCGTGTGGTCTGAGTTTCTTAAAAGCTACTGGGCCGAAAACACTTTATGGCCGGTATCCCCAGGCGCAGAAGAGCGTGCTGAACGTCTTAAAGTGCGCCAAAAGGCGGCCATCGGAGGATTGCCCGCGCGCCCAAGGCCGATTCGCGCAACCGTCAAGGTGCCCGAGGAGTTCGAAGAAAAAACCCCGGAGGACTAGCTTTATGCCTCGCCAAGGGTGAAATAGAACGTCGCACCCTTCCCGACCTCGGATTCAGCCCAAACCTTTCCGCCCAAGCGTCCAAGGATGCGGCGCACCGTGGCCAATCCGATACCGGTGCCCGAAAACTCCTTTTCCGAGTGCATGCGTTGGAACGCCGTGAACAGCTTGTCGGCATAAGCCATGTCGAATCCGACCCCGTTGTCGCGAATGTAGTAAACGGTCGTCCCATCTTCTTTATATCTGCCGCACTCGATGCGCGGATATGGCTCCTTGCGTGTGTACTTGATCGCGTTTCCCAGCAAGTTGCCGACGACCGAACTGAGCAGCACCGGATCTGACTCGACGGCCATGCCCGGTTCGATTGCAATCTCCGTTCTCGGACCGCCAGCCAAAGCGATCTCCGATTCGGCTACCGATTGCAAAAGCTCGCTGAGGTCGATCGGAGCCTTTCGAATTTCAGCCCGAGCTAGACGCGAAAGCGAAAGCAACCCATCGATCAGTTCCGACATGCGCCGCACCGCCCCACGCACTCGTTCGAGCGCATCTTTGGCCTCCTGTGAGAGCTGGTCGCCATAGTCCTCAAGCAGCTCGGCACTGAAGCCGTCGATCGCCCTCAGGGGAGCCCTCAAGTCGTGAGAGACGGAATAGCTGAAAGAGTCAAGTTCGCTGAGAGCGTTTTGCAGTTGCTGAGTGCGATTCTCGACCTCTTTCTCCAGTTCCTCGTTGAGGGCCAAGATCTTCTGCTCGTAGCGCTTTCGGTCGGAAATGTCGTGGGAGACGGCCAGGACGGACTTGACCTCCCCAGCCGCGCCTAGCTCGGGGATCACGCGCACCACATGAGCCGCTTCGCCGCCTGGAAGCCACTCGATTTCGATTTCCATCGAACAGGACTTGCGCGCGGCCTCGCGAACCGACTCGTCCAATGGCCCGCTGGCTTGTTCTGGAATCGGGGTCTCGCGAAGGGGCCGGCCCAGGACCTCGTCCAACGGCACGCCCGACACCATGGCCAGGCTCTTTGAGGCAAAGACTACCCGGCCCTGAGGGTCAAACCTCAACACAACGTTCGGAATGCCCGCCAGCAACGACCGATAGTTGCCTTCACTTTCAACCAAAGCCGCCTCTACTTTTTTTCTTCGTCGAACTTCCTTGGCCAACAAACCGTTCCAAATGCCTAGGATGGCCAACAACACGGCAAATCCCGCCACAACCCTCCAAAGGAGAGCATAGTCAAACCCGTGCTCGTACCGCACGGGCAACCTGCGGCGATAAATCGCGTCGCGCTCGCCCTTGGTGATCGATTTCAGCGCTCGGTTGACGATCGACGCCAGCACCGGCCAGTCCTTGCGGATCGCCATCGAAACCTTGTTTGAATAAGGAGTCTGCCCCGATATCTTGATGGAGTGCGCCTGCATTTTGGCCTGGTAGTATCCGATGACGAGTAAGTTGTCCAAATACGCGAACACCTCGCCCCGCTGCAGCATTTGCAGGCCTTCAAGCGGAGTCGCGACTCGCACCAGGTTGATTCGCGGGTAATCCGTGGACATCCACTCCTCGATTGAGTACCCCTTGGAAACGGCAACTGGCTTCGCACCGAGTTCATTTAGATTGGCGATGTAGGTGACATCTGTTTGCGTCGCAATGACGATCGGGATTTCCAGATAAGGCTCAGTGAACAGCCAGAAGCCCTCCCGCTCCTTCGTGGGCGACACCGCTACGGTCATGTCGTAGTCCCAACGTTTCAGCCGTTCGTAGGTTGTGGACCACTTAAGCCCGGTTATTCGTTTGAATTTGTAGCCAATCCGTTCTTCGATGAGGTCGAGATAATCTTGGCTCATGCCGGACTGCCGGCCCGTCTCGTCTTGAAACTCAATCGGCGGCCAATCCGGATCCAAAACGACCGTGATTCCAGGATGGTCTTTAAGCCATTGCGCTTCGTCGCGCGTCAGCTGAAATTGGGGTGAAGCCGCTACTTGTGGCGTGCCCAGGAAAAAGGAGGCTCTGGCAATTCCGATCAATAAGCCAACCACCGCGAAGATCCTTCTCATCGCATTTTTCTCTTTCCTGGCACCGCCCAAAATCTGTTCACAAGCCTCTGAGCAAAATGCCTGAGGGCATCACGAAACCGGTAGCCGGTTTCGTCCGTGCACCCTTATTATAGGACACCCTGGTCTTTTGACAAGTTGCTTGCCCAAGACTGTTCAAGTTGCGCCATGAGTCCTAATCTTTAGCGTGTCTGACTGGTGATTTTTACTGGTTCTGGCAAAAAAACCAGCTGCTTGCGGCAAATCTGGTTGTATTATTTATGCCAAAGAAACTTTAACTAAGGAGACAATTGTGAGAACCTTTCTGTGTGCTTGCACTGTCAGCATGTTGGCCAGCTCTGCGATGGCGGTTTCCTTCTTTGACGACTTCGACTCGGGCACGTCGGCATCCAACTGGACGTTGTTCACTTCGAACTCGGACAACACCATCAATTTCGCCTTTGACTACTCGACGCTCGGCATCGCTTCCGCACCCCATTCGACGGGCGGCACGACAATCGGACTCTACATGTCGGTCAACGACAAAAATGGAGCGGCAGCTGGCGTTTCGGCGTTTGCCAAGAATCTCAACTTCACTGGCAACTACTGGCTTGAATTTGACATGTACATGTCGTACAACGGGGGCCCCGGCGGTGGCACTGGCTCCACGGAGAACTTCTCGGCAGGAATCAACCAGTCTGGTTCGGCTATCGTTTGGTCCGGCTCGGCGCCTTCGAGTTCCGTCTGGTTCACCACCACCGGAGAGGGCGGTGCCGCCCGCGACTACCGCGCTTACAAGGGCACAACCGAGTACTCGGCCGCGAGCGGGGTTTATGCCGCCGGGACGGACGGCTCCGGCAACGGCCCTCAAGCCCACCAAAACGCCTACTACACGTCTCTTTTTGCTCCTCCGACCTATGAGACCGCTGGCGCACCGGGAAAAGCCTGGACGACCGTTCGGATCGAGCAAATCAACAACGTCATCTATTGGTCGATGAACGGCAAACTGATTGCCACGATCACCGACTCCCCAGTCAACGCGGGCACCATCATGCTCGGTTATATGGACATGTTCGCCTCTCTGAGTGCAGAGCCAAATAAGACATTCGTGATCTATGACAACGTTCGCGCGGTCCCCGAACCAATGACCATTGTCGGTCTGAGCCTTGGCATGGCTGCTTTGATCGCGCGGAAACGACGCGCTCGCTGAAAGTTATCGACAATCTTATCGTCGAAACGGGGCATCCCTTTGAAGGGATGCCCCGTTGCCACGTGATGCAACCGAACTGGTTGCAGGGTCGGCCGAAAGAGGGGTCACAATAACAAAACGGAAAGACCCGGCTCGATGCGAGCCGGGCCCAATCCGCTCGATGAACCCCCACGGGCTCTTGCCGCCCGGATGTGGTATCAACGAAATTCAAAGGCCTACTTTTTCGTTCCAACCGGCGCCTGACCGGGCTCCTTGGTATAGTCCCCCGGTTGAATCGGCTGGCCGTTCTTGCTGGGCTCTTGGCTTCCGCATCCTGCCAAGCCGAGGCACAGCAAAAGAGCGCTCAGCGCTAGACTGATGGCGGCTAAGGCAGCTTTCCTAGGCATCGCCGCTCTCACCTAAAAGGCCTGCAACGGCTTGTTGGCAGGACACGTCGCGTTCGTGGAGACGTTCGGCCGCGTTTTGGCCTGAGGGAAATAGGCCACGTACAGAGTCCCGACCGGGCCGTCCTGAATGTCCGGGCCGAGCACCACCTTGGCATACTTGGCGTGACCGTCGGCATAGGTGAAGTTGGCGCCCGAGCTAAAACCGCCCTGAGGGCCACCCCACAGCTCGTAGCCCCAACCTCCCGTGCTGACATTCCACTTGAAGTCGCGGCCGCCGGACCCGTTGCTCTGGCAGGAACTCCAGGAGAACCAGTTCTGGCTAGGGCCCAAAAGGACCGTGTCGGCAACCTCAGGAATGGCTGTCATACTGGCCGCGCCGGGGTTATCGGGGCTGAAGTCAGCGTGGCTGATCAGGTGGTTGTAAGTCACCGTCACGCGATAGAAGTGAGTCGTATCGGTGTCCGTTGCGCTTGTCGCGCCGGGCTTCCAGTAGCCCGACGGGTGGTACAAGGGCTCGGTGTTGGCCGGATTGCCGAAAATGCCTTTGTTCTTGACGTAAGGCTGCAACCGGTCTGACCAGTGCGGTCCCTTCTCACCGTTCGTGTAAGGTGGTTGCGACCAGGCGGCCGCGTAAGGGAAGGTCATCGCCGTGTCGTCGTAGTCGGATGCATACATCATCGACGCCGTTCCAAGTTGCTTCATGTTCGAGAGGTCGGCGGATTTTTTGGCTGACTGCTTGGCCTGGGCGAAAACAGGAAACAGAATCGCCGCCAAAATGGCGATGATCGCGATAACGACTAATAGCTCGATAAGGGTAAATGCTTTATGGTTTCTCATAGGGATTTGCTCTTTTTGGGCACCCGAGCGGTCGACGCCCGGGTGATGAAGATTGGGTCGAAAAGCCTCATGCTGGAACGCGGATCGCCAGTCCTTAGCGATTCGATAACGGTATCGGCCGCAGCTTTGGCCATGGCCTCGAGCGGCTGACGGACTGTTGTGAGAGGCGGCACCGACAAGCGCAGCCACTCCGGGTCATCGTAAGCAATGACAGACAAGTCGTTGGGCACGTTAAGGCCTAGACCGTGCGCCATGCCAAAAAGAATCATGGCCAGCTTGGCGCCGGCCGCGAAGAACGCGGTCGGTCTGGAGTCGCTCTTCAACAGGTTGACTATCTGCCGAGAAGTTTCCGGGTCGATTTCAAACGAAAAATCGCACATGAACACAGCCGACTCGTCTACCGTAAGCCTTCTAGCCTTGATGGCCGATCGGAAGCCGTTGAGTCGATCGATCGTGTTCGAATCGGTCGGCACAGCGCCAAGAAATCCGATGTGCTTGTGCCCAAGATCCACGAGGTGGTTCACCGCTAGCGCGGCGCCAAGGCGGTTGTCACTGTCGATGACGTCGATTCCAGCGTAACGCCACGACGCACCGAGAATCACCACCGGAACCCCCGTCCTTCGCATTTCAATCAAGTCATCGATAACGTTTTCGTGAGGGCTGATGGCAATCACGGCATCAGCGTGGCTTGCCTTCAAACGGGGCATGTCCTCATGATTTGAGTACCAAATCGGGTCCAATCCGATCTGTTTCTCATCAAACGCCTTGTGCAAGCTCCAATAAAGGGTTCCGTAGTAGTGGTCGGCCAGCGCGCCTTCGGTTTCGTAGCCGATGATCGCCGCCACGCGGCGGATCGTCCTTTCCTCGGGCCTGTCGCTGACATAAGTCCCGCTTCCCTGTTCCCTCCTGAGCCAGCCCTCTCCAACCAGCGACAAAACCGCCCTGTTTACGGTCATCCGACTGACGCCAAGAAGCTCAGCTATCTCCGGCTCACCGGGAATGCGATCACCTGGTTGATATTTGCCCTGTTGAATGAGGCTGAGAAGGCGCGTTTTCACCTGAAGGTGCCTGGGCGCCTTCGCCGTCGTATCGATCTTGCCACCCAACTTATTCATACAGAACTTGTCCAGTTGTCTAGACATCTCTATCATATCACAGGCATATGGGCCATGCCAACTTTTTTCTCGCGATCGGCACGAATCCCCGCAATCGATAAGGCAGTCTGGCGAGGAGGGCAGCCCGGCAACACGGTATCCTAACTCCATGCCATTGGTGGAAGCCCATCTTTCCGGCCACGTGGGCACTGTCATGCTCGCGCACAACGAGAAGCGAAACGCTCTGAGCAAGGCCTTGATCGAAGAGGCACTAAACGCCTTCGATATGCTGAGAACGAACAAGGCGCGAACGATCGTTCTTCGAGTCCCATCAGGTTCAAAGGTGTTTTCCGCTGGCCATGACATTACGGAGCTTCCAACTTTCGGACGGGACCCTCTAGCGTACAGCGACCCGCTGGAAACGCTCATCCGCACCATTCGACAATTTCCGGCGCCGGTGATCGCCATGATCGAGGGAAGCGTCTGGGGGGGCGCTTGCGAGATGTGCGTGGCCTGCGACATCTTGATTGGCACCCATACCGCGACCTTCGCCGCTACACCCGCCAAGATCGGGGTGCCCTATAACACCACCGGACTTTTGAATCTGTTGAACAACCTCGGTCCGAGGGCGCTTAAGGAAATGCTTTTCACGGCAGAGCCGATATCTGCGGAGCGCGCCTTTGAACTCGGAGTCCTGAACCATCTCATCCCAGCTCATCAAATCGAGCAGTTCACGTACAACATGGCGGAGAGGATCTGCGAGAACTCACCTCTGAGCATAGCGGCCATGAAGGAGCAACTTCGAATTCTACAAAACGCCTCGCCTCTAAGTCCGGAAACTTTCGAGCGCCTCCAAAGCATCCGGCGCCAAGTCTACGACAGCAAGGATTACGAGGAGGGCATTCGGGCCTTCCGGGAAAAGCGAAAACCGCTCTTCACTGGCGAATAACCTTGAACATCTCGCGATGTGGGATCGTCACCTCAACAAACGGCTCCCCGCGAACCCGGTAGCCCTGCTTAAGATAGAATTCAATCGCCGTTTCTCGGGCATGAAGGACAATCTCGGCAAAGCCCTTCTCGGCGGCGGTCGCCTCGCTCAACTCGACCAGCCGCCTGCCGATGCCACACCCCTGCCAAGCCGGCTCGACGGCCACCTGCCTCATTTGGACGGACCTGTCACTTAACGGCGACAACACCAAACAACCGACAACCTGCTCCTGGAATAAGGCAACAAGGTGGATGTCGCCAACCTCTTTCCGTAATTGCTCCTCGGAAAAATCCAGCCCGAGGGGCAATCGCAAAACCCTTCGGCGCAAGTCAACCTCTTGCTCGTAGAAGCTTGAGCCGTGTTCGATCAAGCGACATTCGATTTCATCTATTGCTTGCCTCATATCCCCAGGGCGTAAAATGAACGCATGCCCACCATTTCCGTCGTTGTAACAGGCAGAGTGCAGGGAGTCGGTTTCCGCTCCTTCGTGCAACGCTTGGCACAAGACTTAGGCGTCTCGGGCGAGGTGTGGAACACTAGGGGCGGCGCGGTTGAAGCGATCGTGCAACACCCGGATGCAAGCAAGCTCGACGAGTTTCGCACCAAAATGCGGTTTGGTCCAGGCCGGGTGGACAAGGTGGTTTGCACGGAGTACATTTCGGCTCGAGAATACACCGGTTTCGAGATCAGCTATACGCGTTAACCGTGTCAGGAGCCCTTGTGGACTCCGAGATCGTCAAAGGAGCGTCCAAACAGTAAAAGCGCCACGGCGCATAAGGTCCGCTGGCAATCCGCCTCAGCAAAACCTCTACGGCCAGCGATCCGATCCGTTCGAAAGGCTGGCTGGCAGTGGTCAAGAAAGGCGCCGACCTGCCGAACCGCTCGACGCCGTCAAAGCCGGCAACAGACAATTCGCCCGGCACATGAACGCCTTTTCTTTGGCATGCCTCAAGAAAATGAAACGCCATCAGGTCGTTGATTGCAAAGACCGCCGTAGGTCGCGGCCGCATGTCCATGATTCGCTGGACAGCCCAATCGAACCAAGGACTGGGGTCCACGTCGTCCCGCTCTTCTCTCAAGATCCATTCAGGTTCGGGCTTCAGGCCGACCGCGGCCAAGGCTTTGAGGTAGCCAGCCATTCGGTCCCCAACCGTTGATGCGCTGTCGATGTTGCTGAGATGCGCAATGCGGCGGTGACCCTGTTCGATGAGGTGAGTAACCACCTGACAAGCGGCGTGGCGGTTGTCGACCCCCACGAAATCAGCGTGAAAACCTTGAGGCGGTTCTCGATCGACGAACACAATCGGCACGTTGGCATCCCGTGCCTCTTCTAAAGCCCAGCGGTTGCTCTCCCCTCCTATGTACCACAGGATAATTCCAGCCAGATCCCGATCGTGAGAAGCCCGGGATAGGAACTGCGCCTCGGCCTCCACCGCTTCCTTCCACGTGCTCCCAACAACGCTGCTCAGCATGACACGGTACCGGTCATGGTCGATTTCGTTGTGGATGCCGTGCAGAAGCGCATGCCCCCCGGGATTGCTAGGCGAATGCCAAAGCGATAGGGCGATGTTATGCCGATCGGCATCATACGCGCGCTTGGGGCCGCCGACCCGTTGCACTATCGGCCGACACCGAGGCGAGCACAGAATCACCCCTCGTTCGCTCAGGTGACTGATCGCGTTCCGAACAATCATCCGGCTAACGCGGAACTCCGCGGCGATTTCCCGCTCGGGCGGGAGTTTTTGGCCTTCCAGGTACTCCCCCGAACGGATTCTTCGTTGAATTTCTTTTACGATTTGGTCCACTAAAGGCGACAGGTTTGGCATGAAGAGCCTCAGACAGCACTCATTATGCCATAGACCATATGAACCAAAGCGACCGTTTGGTTCCCCCGAGGGCCGCTTTTGATGTTTTTTCGGTTGTTGCTAGGCTTTTCTTAGACGCCTGCGCAAAAGAGCCGCGGCACCCACGCCAAGAAGACCAAGCGTTGTTGGCTCCGGCACGGCCTCGGCAGAAGAAGTAAAGGACGCAGTGTAGGTGTAGGTCTGGCCGTTAAACTTCGGATTGGCAAAGCTGAAGGTGAACTGCTCGTCCGTAAACAGAGCGTTGCTGAAATACGGGCTTGTGAAGGTCACGTTGTCCGCATTCGTGAAGCTGGCGCCGAAGAAGAACGGGGTCAAAACCGATCCACTGCTGAAGGTGATCGTCAACAGGAGGTTGGAGGAACTGTCGAGAAACACGATCGATCCCGCGCCCAGTCCGAATGATCCAATCCGAGAAACGGGAGCCATCGTGAAGGTCACATTGTTGTAAGTCGTGCTGTTTGGGAAAAGCTGGAGACTTAAACCCGTTCCCGACCAACCGCCCGAAATGGCCGAAGACGTGACCGAAAACAGCGGGGGATTCCCAGACGATGGGTCTGAGAACGATGCCACCGTGAACGCTTGGCTGGAAACACCAGCCGTCACGAAACACGCCAAAACAAAGGCACGGTATGCAGAGCTCACTTTCATCATGATTCTCACCTGGAAACCTAGGGATCCTTCCATCACCTAGTGTACAACACCAGGACGCCTTCCGATCCGAAAAGGACCTACCATTTATAAGGAGACCGGCAAATTTGCCGGCTTTAACGGCTCGCAACGCCCTTCCTTCGTTGGAACTGCACAAGCGTCTACGCCTTGACCTTAAGGCCAAAGTTATGCAATTGTTATCAAATTGAGACGTGCCGCTTGCTTTCGCGATTGGGAAGCACCAGCGGCAAACCCAACGTTTTGACAAGAACACCCTTCGGAGGGACTCCATTTTGAAGCAACAGACTCCAGATAAGATCCGTAACGTCGGCATTGTGGGCCACGGCGGTTCCGGCAAAACCATGTTCGTCGAGCACATGCTGTACACGGCTGGCGCCATCGACCGGGTAGGAACCGTCGAAGCCGGAAACACCACCTCCGACTTCGACCCGCTCGAAGTCAAGCGCAAGATCAGTTTGAGCGCATCGGTTTGCCCACTGGATTGGAAAGGTTGCAAGATCAACCTAGTCGATGTGCCTGGTTTTCCCGACTTCATCGGCGACTTGTACGGCGCCTCGCGCGTCGTTGAATCCATGATTCTTGTGGCAGAAGCCAAGGCCGATCTCGATGTCGGTTTCGATCTGGCTTGGGAAACGGCCGAAAATCATGGGCTGGCCCGCTGCATTCTCGTGAACAAGCTGGAGCGCGATAATGCGGATTACAAGGGATTGGTCGACACGCTGCACAAGCGCTTCGGCCAAAAGGTGGTGTGTCTTCAAGCGCCCATTGGCAGCCAAGCCAACTTCAGCGGCGTCGCGGACCTCATCGACATGAAGGCTTACTCCGGCAAAGACCGCGAGCAAAAAGTCTCCGACATCCCGGCAAACATGATGGACGAGATCAACGCTCTGAGGGAAAAGATGGTCGATGCGGCGGCGGAAGCCGATGACGAATTGGCAATGAAATACCTCGAAGGTGAAACCCTCACTCCCGAGGAAGTGCAACGCGGCCTTCTGGCCGGCATCAAGGCCGGTAACATCGTGCCCGTCCTGATCAGCTCGGCCCACAGCGGGCTGGCGGTGTCAACGGTTCTGGACCGAATCATCGGCATGATGCCCTCTCCCGTCGATTGCCCGAAGTCGTTCGACGGCACTGAGTACGCCCCGGACCCTAACGCGCCTCTGGTCGCTTTCGTCTTCAAGTCGACGGCAGACCCCTACGTTGGCAAAATCAACTATGTCCGCATCTTCTCCGGAACGCTTAAAGCCGACGACAGCGTTTACAACTCCACGCAAGAGCATGACGAGCGCGTCCACAACCTATATTTCGCACGAGGCAAGCACCAAGAACCGGCGACGGTTGTCGGGCCAGGCGACATTGGGGCCATCGCGAAGCTTCAAGACACCAAAACGGGCGACACGCTCACGGCCCTGAAAGGCAAGACCGTGTTGCCAAGCATTTCCTTCCCTGAGCCGATTTACCGGATCGCCATCAAGCCCGTCAGCAAACCAGACGAGGACAAGCTCGGCCCTGCTGTGCACAAGTTGCTGGAAGAAGACCCCACGCTTCGCTATGTGCGCGAGGCCACCTTGCACCAGGAAATCTTGGAGGGCATGGGCGACATCCACCTGGAAAACACCATCGACAAGCTGAAAACCCGCTTCGGCGTCAATGTGACGGTCGAGGATGCCAAAGTGCCCTACCTTGAGACAATTCGCGGTTCGGCCAAAGCCCAGGGCCGACACAAGCGCCAGACCGGCGGCAAGGGCCAGTTCGGCGACTGCTGGATACGGCTCGAGGCGTTGCCGCGAGGCGCTGGCTTCGAGTTCGGAAACGAAGTCGTAGGCGGAGCAGTTCCAAAGAACTTTATTCCTGCCATCGAAAAGGGCATTCGCGAAACGATGGAGCAAGGCTTCCTGGCCGGCTATCCAGTCGTGGACTGCAAAGCCACCGTGTACGACGGAAGCTACCACGAGGTCGACTCCAGCGAAATGGCTTTCAAGATCGCCGGCTCTTTGGCTTTCAAGGCTGCCGCTGAAAAAAGCAATCCGGTCATCCTCGAGCCAATTCTCAATGTGGACGTGGACGTGCCGGACGAGTGTGTGGGCGACGTGGTGGGCGATCTTAACACCCGACGAGGCAGGCTCCTCGGCATGGATCCCAGCGCACCGGGCAAAACGTGCGTACACGCCCAGGTGCCGATGGCCACGATGATGCGGTACGCCCTCGACCTTCGCTCCATAACCAAAGGGCGCGGCCGATTCAGCCAGAAACTGGCGCACTATGACGAGCTTCCGATGAACGAGCAGCAAGTGCTGGTTCAGGAGTACCAGAAGGCCAAAGCTGAAAAGGAAGACTGACCCTCGGTTTAGCTCAAGCAGGCCTGCCGAACAATCCCGGCAGGCCTGCTTTTTTTAAAAACCCCGGAAATTCGAAACCCCAAGCTTAATAGGTTGCCATAGGGGCCTCCCACCCGATGGCCTGACGAACAGACGCCACGGCTTCTAGCGATCATGGGTCATCCCGATCCTAAACGGATGCGTGGATCCCACCGCCTACTTGCAGCTCTTCGGACGCAAGCTTGTTCGCACGTTTATCTTTTTTGCGCCCCTCGTCTGTTTTGCGGCGAGGACTGGGATATCCTACGATTAAAGTCTTAATTGCGAGGTGAGCCTTCTTGATCCTGCCAATAATTCTTTGGAACGCGATTGCATTGAACGGTCTGTCGGGCTACCGCGAGCAATTCCCTTTGCCAAACACAACCGTGCCCGATGGTTGGGGGGTCAACATCCACTTCACGGACCCGGCTCCCGGGGAGATGCAAATGATCGCCGATGCCGGATTCAAGTGGGTCCGCATGGATCTCTTCTGGCACCACATCGAGACGAAAAAGGGCGTCTATGACTTTTCGGCCTACGACCGGTTGATGGCATCCCTTAAGCAGCATAAGATCCGGCCGATTTTCATCCTGGATTACGGCAACGACCTCTACCAATCCGGCTCCCCCAGAGAACCCCAATCCATCGCGGGCTTCTGTAACTACGTTCGCGCCGCTGTAAAGCGGTACCGCGGGCAGGGCGTCGTTTGGGAAATGTGGAACGAGCCCAATATCTTTTTCTGGCAACCCAAACCAAACGTCAAGGAGTACATTGCCTTGGCGACGGCTGTCGGAAAGACGATCCGCGAAGAAGCCCCTGAGGAGTGGTATGTCGGACCGGCCACGTCCGGGTTTGACTTCAGCTTTTTGAACAAATGCTTCGAAGCCGGCCTGCTCAAGTATTGGGACGCCGTAACCGTCCACCCCTACCGAACCACCGCTCCCGAGACGGTCGTCGGCGACTGGGCAAAGCTTAAAGAACTTGTGAAGAAATACGAGCCTAACCGGGAAATCCCATTGATCAGCGGCGAGTGGGGTTACTCCGAAAAGTACTCCGGTTTAAGCTTGGAGAAGCAGTCGCAGTACATCGTTCGGCAGTATTTGACGAACCTGTCATGCGGGGTCGGACTCTCAATTTGGTACGACTGGAAGAACGACGGCACCGACGAGAAGGAGGTGGAACACCACTTCGGCACGGTTTACCACGACCTGAAACCCAAGCCCACTTATTTTGCGGTCAAGGCGATTGTCGATGAGTTGCGCGGCTACAGCTTCGCGATGAGGCTCAGACAGAACGACCCCAACGATTGGATTCTTCTCTTCAAAGACGCCGCGGGCAAGGCCAAGGCGATTGGATGGACGACCAGTCCCGAAGGCACCAGCAAGCTCAAACTCGACCCGATGCCTCGCCGCATACGCCCCGATCAGTTGCCCGATGCCTATGTCGTTCGGGCCGCAGAAGCGACCAAGTTGCCGGAAAGAGCAGTGGTCGAGTCCAGTCGCGACCTTACTCGGCTGATCGCGCCGCTCGTTGCCAACTTGCGTGAAGGCGAGAGACTGAAGGTTCAGGACGACGCCCCGCAGGATGCTCCCTCCGCCGACCGTGCGATTGTCTTACGTAAGAACGATACGCGCAAGCTTGAGACGATGTTGAAGGGGTTGAAGCGTCTTTCTGACATCATCACGCCAATGCGCACCCTGTCTGTGAGCCTCACGTCGCCGGGAATTCCAGACGTCGTTCAGGCCTGTGACATGGTGAGGCCCATCTTACAGTTCACCGTCGTCGGGTATGACGGCGGCGGTTTGATCCTTAAGGTGGACAATCAAAGAAAGCCATTCAAAGGCTCCGTTCAGTGGCTCTCGGGCCCCAGCGTACCCGTTCACATAAAGACAGGCGTGAACAAGATTCGCATTCCGTCCAGCTTGCCCTCCTCACTTGGCATGAGCGCGGAGATTGCCTTGCTCGACGAAAAAGGGCGACTGGTCAGCAAGCTGTTCGAGGGCAAGCAACTTCATTTCTTGCCGGTCGATTCCGGAACTTGGAAAGCAGTACCCGAGGGGGACCCGAAAATCGCGGGTTCAGCGACGGTGCGGGTTACGGACGCGCCCATCGCAAAGGGCGCCAAAAAGGCTCTCGGCATCGATTACAAGCTTGACCAAGGGTGGAAATACCTCTGCGTCCGAAACGATCAAAAGCAGAAAACAGACCTGCCCGGCAAACCGGTAAGCCTAACCATGCGGATCAAGGGCGACGGCTCGGGTTGCGCGCTGAAGTTGCGGCTCGTCGACTCGACAGGCCAAACCCACCAAATAGACGGCGTTGACATGTATTGGACCGATGCACAGTACGTGACCTTTGACCTGACTAAGATCGCCGTGTCGTGGGGCGGCAAAAACGACGGCAGGCTGCATTACCCATTAAGGTTCGACACGGTCTTGTTGATCGACGGCAAGGGCAAGGAGTCCAAGGGTTACGTCGAGATTTCCGACCTGGTCATCACCTATGAAAGGTCGGCTGGCAACTCCCAATGAAAAGCCCTGAACTTGATGCGAACCTTCAGGGCGCTGTAAGGTCCCGAAGCTGGCCCTCAACCCAATCGATGATTTCCTCCTGAGGCGTTTCAGGAGGAAACAGCTTAGGCTCACCCCAAGTGACGATCACCTTTTGGAAAGCGGGCCTAGGCCACAGCTTCCCGTAAGGCATGATGCGGTTGGTGTTCACAAGGCCGCAGCAAAGGATGGGCACCTTGGCGACTTTTGCGATCCAAGCAAAGCCCTCCTTGAGAGGTTGAAGCTCGCCAGTCTCGCTTGTCTCGCCCTCGGGGTAGAGCGTAACCGCCTCGCCTTCTTGTAGCAATTTAACCGCATACCGAAGCGCCTTGAGGTCGGCGCTGCCCCGAAGAACCGGAAAAGCCCCGCACTTGCGGGCCACCCAGCCTAGGATTGGAATATCGAAAAGGTCGTGCTTCGCCATGAAATGGGTTGGCCTCGGACAGGCGTATTGGGTAACCGGCGGGTCGCAGTCCGAGATGTGGTTCGGCAAGATCAGCACGCCGCCTTTTCTAGGCACCCGGTAGGCGCCTCGCACCTCGACCGGCCCCAAGAAAAAAAGCCCCAGGCCTAAAAAGGCCTTCCAAAAAGGCAAGTATAACCTCTGGTAAGCGGCAGACTGCCGGGGCATTTCAACGGGCATACCGGTTTATCAGCTCCTGGATCGCCATCGGATAGGCTTGATGCTCGAGTTTCAGCACTTTGGCGGCAACGTTATCCGGTGTGTCGGACGGGCTCAAGGAACATTTCAGTTGCAACAGAATCGCCCCCTCGTCGTAACGCTCGTTGACAAAGTGAACGGTGCACCCGCTCTCGGTCTCGCCAGACGCCACCACAGCCTCATGAACCCGCATGCCGTACATCCCCTTGCCCCCAAATTTGGGCAACAGTGCCGGGTGAATGTTGAGCACCCGGCCCGGGAAAGCATCGAGCACCTGTTTCGGCAGAAGCCTCATATAACCCGCCAAACATACGACGAAGCAGCCGGCGTCTTTAAGTGCTTGAACCAAGGCCTGCGCGTAGTCATCCATGGCGTAAGGCAAGATCCGCACCGGCACCCCTTTGAATTTGGCGCTTTCAACAGCCTGATTGGATTCGATCGGAGACACCACCAAAGCGACTTCAGCATCGAGATCCCCCCGCGTGCATGCGTCAATGATCGCGTTCATGTTTGAGCCACGGCCGTGCGTGCCTACCAAAATGCCCAATTTGGCTCTTCCCATGAAAGCATTGTGGCATGAACAGCTACCTCTTCAGCACTTTCGTTGAGGGGTGGCCGATCAGAAACCTTTGCGCGTCGAACTCGATCTCCCCTGGTTTAGGATTGCACCTGACGTACGTGCCGTCTGGCCGAAGCGCCCATGCCTTTAGGTTGTCCCTTAGGCAGGGCTCCAAAATACCGTTCAGCAAGTGATCGACAATGGCCGGGTCCTCGACGGGCACTAAAACCTCGATCCTACGGTCCAAATTCCGCCTCATCAGGTCGGCGCTGCCAATCAGCGCCTCTGGCTTACCGCCGTTTTCAAAGTAATAAATTCGGCTATGCTCGAGGAATCGGCCGACGATCGAGATCACGCGGATCCTGTCGCTCATGCCTTCGACGCCCGGCCGAAGGCAACAAATCCCCCGAACAATCAAATCGACTGGTAACCCGGTCTTTTGAGCCTCGTACAAAGCGTCCACAACCTCAGGGTCGACAAGCGAGTTCAGCTTGAAGACGATTCTTCCCTTCTTGGTCTTGGCGTAGATCGCCGCCTCGCGCTCGATCCGCTCGATGATCCCTTCACGCAAGTTGTACGGCGCGACAAGGAGCTTCCGATACGTCGTCTGCTTGGAGTAGCCGGTCAAAAAGTTGAAGAGTTCGCTGACGTCTTCATTGACTTCGGGATCGTCCGTGAACAGCCCCAAGTCGGTGTATTGGCGAGCAGTCACGGGGTTGTAGTTCCCCGTGCCGATATGCGCGTAAGATTTGATGGTTCCCTGCTCCCGCCTTACGATTTGGCATAGTTTGCAGTGAGTTTTCATTTCGGGGAAACCATAGGTAACGTGCACGCCGGCTCGCTCCAACGCCCGAGACCAGACCAAATTGTTGCTTTCGTCGAATCGGGCTTTCAGTTCGACCATCGCTGTGACTTGCTTGTCGCACTGCGCGGCGCTCAATAACGACTCGACGACCGGCGAGGACGACCCGACTCGATACAAAGTGGCCTTGATTCCGATGACGCTGGTGTCTTTCGCGGCGGCATCAAAAAAAGCTTGTACGGTCCTAAAGCTGTCGAAGGGGTGGTGGACCAGCACGTCTCGGCTGGCTATTGAAGCGAGCAACGAGCTGGGAGTGGACAGGCTGTCCCTCAGGTACGCCACATGGGGCGGGTAGCGCAGAGAGGGGCGGTCGGCGTTGTAGAGCTCCCAGAGCACCTCCATGCCGATCATGGAGTCGATAAGGAACAAGTCTTGATTGGTCAATTCGAGCAGATGCAGAAGGCGGTCCAACACGGGTTTGGGCGTTGAAGCCTCACATTGCAACAGTACCGGATCGCCAAACCTTCTCCGACGGATGCTTTCCTCGACGGAAGAAAGAAGGTCGGCAGCCTCCAATTCGCGGATTTCGATGTCGGCGTCGCGAATAACCCGAAACTCGTAAGCACCCAGGATGGTTTCCCCGCGGAATAAGGCTCCCAGGTTGTGTCGGATCACGTCTTCCAGAAGCGCGAACTCGTTGCGCGTCCCCTTAATGCGAACCAGCCTCGAAACGACGGTCGGAATCTTAACTCGCGCCAGCCTTGTCTGACCGGGCTTGCCGTCCAGCTCGACGACCAAATTCAAAGATCGGTTTGAGATGAAAGGCACGGACGGCGAAGGATAGAGTTTCAGTGGGGTGCAAACTGGAAAAACCTCCTTGGCGAAGTGCGCATCCAAAGCGTCTTGTTGCTTTTTGCTTAGCTCGGCGTATTTGCGAACGACCAATCCGGCCGCCGCAAGCTCTTTGAGCAGCTGCTGGAGGCAAGCCGACGCCCTCTTGCGCAACGGCTGGGCATACTCGCGAATGAGCTGCAGCTGCGCCGTTGGCGTCAGGCCGTCGGGCGTCAGTTCCGTAACCCCGTTATCCCGCTGGTCGATGAAGCCCGAGACGCGCACCATGTAAAACTCGTCCAGGTTTGACTCAAAAATGGCCAAGAATTTGGCGCGCTCAAGCAACGGGTTCTTAGGGTTTTCGGCCTCGGCGAGCACTCGCTCGTTGAACCGCAACCAACTGATCTCTCGGTTCAGGTAGTTGCCTGGCTCGATCGGCAGTTTCTCAAGCTTTTTGGTCATAGCACCTGCCCTTTTATTTTTCCTTGCGCCAATTCCAAAATGGCGCCCTCTCGAACGCCGTACTCACTGACCACTACCGTCTCTTTGCCGAATTTCTCCATAAGTGCCAAAAACACCAGTGCCCCGGGCACCAGTGTCTCCGCGCGTCTCTGTTTGACGCAGTACCGGGCTTCGATCACTGGCACAGTCAGCCTGGAAACGCTCCAAAAAAGGTATTCAATTTCTTTTCGATGAAGCAACTTGTCGCCGTCGGGGTGGAGCGCGCGCCAGATGCCTCGTCCGACCCCTCCACTTGCCACGGCAACGTCGGCCTCCCCGGACATGGGACACCCGTCGATCGCCTTGGCGATAAGCTTCTTTGCGGTTTGCAAGTCTTCGTCTGCACAAGGGTTGGTCAGGTTGGCTTCAACAATCAGTCGGCCTGTTCCGATTGGCAAAGACGCTTCGTGCGTGATCTTGCCGTTGATACACAACGCGATTTGAGCGCTTCCCCCGCCCACTTCGAAAAGCATGGTCCGCTCGGCTTGCGGAGCGTCCAAAAACGCGCCCCTCAGACCCAGATAGGCCTCTTCCTGGTGTGAAATGAGCTTCACCTTGATGCCGGTTTTTTCGCGAATCGTTTCCAGAACCTGCTTGCTGTTATCGGCGGTCCGCATCGCTTCCGTCGCGAACACCACCATTTCTTCAGCAAGGGCCTTCGTTGCGATCTCCTTGAATCGGCGAAGCGTCGAGACGATGCGGGACACGTGGGCCGCAGGAATCGTGCCCATCCGTGCCACGATTTCGCCCAACGCAATCCAGTCGTTTCGGTTGTCCAACCGAGTGATCGTCTTGCCGTCCGTTCTTGCAATCAACAGGTGGGCGGTGTTGCTGCCGACGTCCGCAGAGGCCAAGATCCTTGCCATCGCGTTCAAGTATGGCATCATCTAGGGTGAAGACTCGTAAAGGTGGTCCCATGGCATCCAAGAAACTCCCGACGTTGCACCGAGCCGTCAAGTACGCCTGCAAAATGCACCGAGGCATGGACCGCGACGGCGGCTTCCCTCTTCCCTACGTGACCCACCCGCTAGACGTCGCGACAAAGCTAAGGTACATCGCCCTTGAAACCGACGAAAACGTTCTCACGGCGGCCATCCTGCACGACGTCATCGAAGAAAGCGAGGCTGCCTTTGAAGACATCGAAGCTCGGTTTGGCGCCACGGTCAAGGACCTGGTCAAAGAGCTGACGCGCCGAGAACCGCCTCCTGGTTCCACCAAAGGCATGTCCGACGAGGAGATTTGGCAGATGCGCTCTGATTTGCTCCTTGAGGACATCCGCAACATGAGCCTGAATGCCAAACGCATCAAGCTTGCCGACCGGCTTTCCAACCTTGAAAACGCCTTGGCGACCCGTCCTCCCGACCGCCTTGCACGGTACGTCCAGCAAACCTACTTGATTCTCGAGGCGATCCCGAGGGAAGCCAGCCCCGAGCTTTGGGATGCAATTCGCAAACTGATTGAGAGTTGACAGCCTAGCACTCGCCTTCCTTGGCTTCGCCATCCTTCGGGACAAGCCTCTTTCCTAACCGCTTTTCCACGGCCTGACGCAACAGGAACCCGATCTCGCCGTTAATGCTGCGCAAGTCCTGCTCGGCTAGGCGCTGGATCTCGTTGAATAGCGCCGGCGATAGTCGAACGAGAAAGGACTTGCGATCAGCCAAAGCCTCATCTCCGCTTAGTTGTACAGTGTTCCCGCGTTGACCACTGGTTGCGCTGCCTGCTCACCGCACAGCACGACCATCAGGTTCGAAACCATGGCGGCCTTCCTCTCGTCGTCCAACACCAAGGTTTTGTGCTCCTCGAGCCTTTGGAGGGCCATCTCCACCATGCCCACCGCACCGTCGACGATCTTCGCCCGAGCGGCCACGACAGCCGTCGCCTGTTGCCTTCGAAGCATGACGCCCGCAATCTCTGGAGCATAGGCCAAATGCGAAAGGCGCGCCTCCAGCACTGTGACGCCTGCCCGATGCAACCTTTCTCCCAGCTCCTTTTGCAAATGCACGGACACTTCGTCGGTGTTGCGCCGCAAAGACACTTGATCGTCCTCCCCGTCGTAAGGGAACGTGGAGGCAAGGTGCCTGACTGCAGTCTCACTCTGCATGTTCACATATTCCACGTAGTCGTCCACGTCGAATGAAGCGCGGTAGGTGTCGCTCACTTGCCAGACAACAATCGCGGCGATTTCCACTGGGTTGCCTGCGCTGTCGTTCACTTTGAGCTTCTCTCCATTGAGCGTGCGAGCACGAAGGGAGATCGTTCGCTTCGAGTAAAACGGGTTGGCCCACCAGAAGCCGCTGTCCTTTACCGTGCCAACGTAGCTCCCAAAAAGCAACAACACTTTGCTGCCGTTAGGCTCCACGATGAACAACCCAATCGATAACAGAGTCGCCCCAAGGAAAAAAACAACCATGGCGGTGAGCACCCAAGACAGAAACGGGGAGCCCTTGCTGACTCCGGCAAGAAATATCATCCCGATGCCAGCCAGCCAAAGCAGAATCGTCAAGGCCAGGCACCCCCAGCCACTTGAAACTTTGATCACTTTTTCTTGGTTCATAACCGACTCCTTAATACCATTATGATATCATAACGCTATCGGATTCTGGCACCTCATTTTACCGCTCAAGCCCCTCTAGCAGGACATAAAGACCAGTTCTTCCCGTATCTCTTTCCTAAATCGGCTCCGCCAAAGATACGGCAACCGCTGGTCGGGTTGGCTCTCTCAACCCATGGGCGAGCAAACGTGCCATTGCCCAATTAAGCGAAACCGAAATCACGGGACGGCATCTGCAGCTGGCCATTCTTGAAAGAAAAGGCGGCCCGTAGCCGGGGCCGCCTTTTCAAATCATCAGAAGCTCAGCTGTTACGCGTTGCGCGACTTGCGGCGGGCAAGCAGGCCCAAAGCGCCGAGGCCGAGGACGGCCAGGGTGGCGGGCTCGGGAACGGGCTGACCGACTGTTCCCAGGGCTTGGATTTGGGACTGCGTCAGGTACGAGTCGAAAATGGCGAACTGGCTGATGTAGCCTGCTGCATTCTCGCCGTCCTCGTCCATGAAAATAAGGAAGAACGGGTTGGCCGACGAATTGGGTTCGAGCGACCACCGTCCGTCGACGCCTGAATACAAATCGGTCTTGTCGTTGGCCAAATTACCGTCGACATAGATCGTCATTCGGTTCCCAGTCAGGTCAACACTCATGGCGATTCGGTGCCAGTTGTCCAAGGCGTAAGGCGGGTTCGAATTCTTGTAATCGCCAGAAATTCCTAAACCCGTGTTAGCCTTGTAGAACATGTCCCCGTCGTCAGTATTCGACGGATTGGTTTGATAAAAGGAAAAATACCCAGGGGCCATGCTGGTCACTTTGAGGTCCCAAATCAAGGTGTATCGGTTGACTTTCGTTCCCCCAGCGTTGGCGGTCATGCCGCTTTGGACCTTAAACCCTTGGGTCATTGCGAACTCAGCGACGTACTTGGAAACCGAACCGACCGTTTGCACCGAGTAAGTCGGAGTTCCGGCGTCGTTAACCGCGCCAGTTCCCTGGACGAACTTCAAATCAGCAGCACCCGAGTTGTTGATTTTCGGGGCGAGGGTTTGATCGAAATCGTAAACGCAGACCAGGTTGGCGTTGCTGGCCGCGACCAGGCTCAGGACGATGATGGATGCAATCGCTTTTCGTTTCATGCTTTCTCTCCCTTGCTCGTAATAGAGCGCGTACCCATAATTATGCGCGCGCTTTGTTAAGGCTCCATTATATTTGCGTTAAATCAGTCAAAAACCTTGTTTGGGTATTTTTGTGATGCCAGATTTGGAAAGAACCTCCGACAATGGCACGGGGGTCCTTCACGGGGTACTCTGAACACCATCCGTCGGCGAAACAGCGCGGGTTCTTCCGAAAAATCTGCCTAGTCTAAACTAGCTTCGACCACCTTTTCACGACGCGGTTTTCCGAGGCATTGTTGAAGGCAATCCATTCAAAAAGATGTTCAGTTTCCGCTTGTATCCGTCAGCTTGATGTCCATCAGAATGGTGAACAGATTGGCGTAAACTCCGCCGCCGTTCTTGCCAACGCCGTGAAAAACCTTGAAGCCCTCCGTCTTGTCGAATTTGGCCACCTGCTTGAAGGTAGAGCCGACAGTATCATTGACAAAAACGGGCAAAACAGGCACCGGGTTGGGGCCGCCCTTGAAGAATTCAAGGCTTTTGGCATGGCCGTTGTTGAACGTGGGGTCCAACGTGCCGTTTAAGTCGAATACGCTGGCAACGCCGGCTAAGCTCGTTGTGCAAAGAACAACAAGGCCTATCGAAAAACTTACCTTTCCAATCATGGAAGTCCTCCTTTTGCATTCAGCATTAGGGAATAGCATTCAACCTGTGAGCACTAAAACCCACTTCGTACAACGCATACCGCTAAGACAAACAGGAATAGAGGGTTACGAACCGCAAGAATAATCAAACGTTAACCTTTTGCAACCGGCCACGGCAAGACCCCTGTTACAAAGAGCTTGGTCCAAAACCCGGGGACCAGAGCCGTGGGCACATGCTCGGTGTTTAAACTTATCGATCGCCGACGTCGGCGGCAACGAACACCACGATAATGCTCCAGGCCGCCTCGGCCAAAATCGCAAACACAAACTGCAGGTTCAGTGGCATCGTGTACACACAAACCAGCACCGGTATCCAGAACGCCCAGCACGGCAAGAGGGCAGGCAACACGTTCTCCCGGTACGTCGGCCAATCCATGCCTCTTGCCAGCGCGTCCAGGCGATAGCCCTTCTGAGGCCATTGCAGGGAGACGACCTCGAAAGGGATGCAGAAAAGCGGCGCGAAGCAAAACATGTCGAACGCCGTTTTGTAGGCCAAAGTCGCAGGATCGATGCCGTTGCCGAAGATCATCGCCTGCAACTTGTAGAAGAGGTCCACAAAGACGCCGACAAGGCCAAAGACGAGAGCCGTCCACAGCACCTTCTGCCAACGCTTCCAGCCGCGCCCTTCTGCCGTTCGTGTCAGTATTCGGGCGACCTCGGGCAGAAATCCTCCAGCCAACGCCCCAGCCAAAAAGGCCAAAGGAATTCCTCCGGACACCTTCCAGTCCTGCAATACGTCAGCAACCAATTGGAATCGCTGGCTATTGTAGTATGCGATCACACACCCAACGGCCGCGAGCTGAATCAGCAGAAAAGGCTTCCAATGGTTTGCCACCGCCCGTAAGCCAGGCTTGAAGGCATCGGAAAGAGACCATCTGACGGCTATCGCCGGCTCGACATCCACTCCAAAAGTATGGCATGTTGCTGATTTTTGTTTTTTTTCGAAACATTGGCCCCTTGGGACTCGCGCCTAAGATAAAATGCCCGGCATGAGTCAAGACAAAGCAAACATTAAAGCCGCCGTCATTGGATATGGCGGAGCGTTCAATATGGGCAAGGCGCACTCCGATTGGATGAAGGCCGCCGGCATCGACACCATTGCCGCGTGCGATATCGACCCGGAAAGGATGGAGGCCGCCGAGCGGGAAATCCCTGGTGTGACAACCTACACGGACTACAAAGAGTTGCTCAAAAACAAAGCCGTGGACCTTTGCGTGAACATCCTTCCCCACAACCTCCACGGCAGGGTCACCGTCGATTGCCTCAATTCAGGAAAGCACGTCGTGGTTGAGAAGCCGATGTGCATCACCGTCGCCGAGGCTGATGAGATGATCGACGCGTCTCGAAAGAATGGCAAGATGCTGAGCGTGTTCCACAACCGCCGATGGGACTCGGACTATTTGACCATCAAGAAAACCATCGAAGAAGGGATGATCGGCGAAGTGTTCCATATCGAGGCTAGCATCGGCGGCTATTCCAAGCCCGGCACGTGGTGGCGCTCCTTCAAAGAAATCAGCGGCGGCGCCCTTTACGACTGGGGCGCCCATTTTCTGGACTGGATTCTGAACCTTGTGCCCAGCGAGGTGATAGGGGTCACCGGTTTTTTTAAAACCGGATTTTGGCCCGCTGTAACCAACGAGGACCACACGCAAGCAATCATCCGCTTTGCTAACGGTTGCATGGCCGATCTGCAGGTGTCCTCCTTGAACAGCGCGCCCAAGCCGAAGTGGCGAATACTGGGCACAAAAGGCAGCATCGTCGGTGACTGGGGCGACTCGATCACGGTGAACGTCGAACACAACGGGTTCATCGCCACGTTCAAGCGGCCCAACGAGCCCGGAGACTGGGCGATGTACTACAAAAACGTCTATGAACACTTGGCCCATGGCGCCGAACTCGCCGTCAAGCCAGAGGAGTCGAGGCGCACGATCGCCATCATCGAAGCGGCCGAAAAGTCGTCAAAGTCTGGAAAGACTGAGGTGCCTGCTTATCGTTAAATCTATCCACCTGAGCACCTGGCCACGTTCACGGGAACAAGGCCAAGTGCCTCGAAAGCTGCCATAACCGCCGACCTTTTGGCCCGTCAAAGGAATAACTGCGACATATCCAAAACTCAATGAACCCATCGTTGGCTAAAAAAGGACCTGTGAACATGCTACAAATTCTTCCTATTGCAACGGCATTGACTCTTTTGGTTTGCCAGGCAAACGCAAGCGAGGCCGCGTTCAAAGCTTCGGCCGACCTGGCCGCTCGACTAAAATTAGAACCCTCAAAGGTCTCCGTCGTGTCTGAAAAGCCGACCACTTGGCTTGATGGGTCGCTCGGGCTGCGCGAGCAAGACCACGTTTACACGAAAGCCATCGAGCAAGGATCGGCCATCATCCTTCAAGCACAGAACACCAAATACCTTTATACGGCCAGCCGCACGGCTGTCAAGTTTGGTGGGCCGCTCGAACTGTGGAAAAAGTCCTTGCTCTATTTGGCCAATCACGAAAACGAGCCGAATCTGAACGGCGACTTGATGGCTTGTTCGCTGCTGGGCACCAATCCGCGACTGATCCTTGAGAACGTCTCGTCTTACCAAACGGCCGGCGACCAGGGAATCCTCGCTTTGCGACGCACCTCACGGTCCGGGTTTCAGATGCTTTATTTAAAGAATGGCGAATCGAAACCCGTTAAGATCGACGCTGCCTTTTCGTATGGTGCGTTCGCTGGGGAAGACAAGATGTGGATTGCTCACAAACGCCCGCGCCTCGGCGCGGATTGGGAAATCCATTACGGCCTGATTGGAGAAAACGGATCCAAAGTCGCTCCGATGCTGCCGGAAGGCCGGCCTGATCGATTCCTGGTCGAAAACGGCCGTATTTTGGCGAACGCGGGCCTTGACTGGTTTGAACTTGACCGTTCGGAGTCCAATCCAAGATGGAAGCCAACCGCAGCTCCGCTTGAGACTTGCGTCAGCCCGGTTTTGATGAATCGGAGCGTTTCGCTTGTGGTTGAGATGAAGGGCCAAGACACCGTTGTGGCCAAGCAAATGTTCCAGTCCCCACGCTTGGAAATCGCCCGGATTCTGAAGCTGCAGCTCAAATCGTTCGAGTACATTTTGGGACGATACGTGGTCGTCTGCGGGATCCGCGACGACAAGCTGGCCGTTTTTGTGGTGGACTTGTCCACAGAGGCCGTGTTTGACTCGCTTGCGGGCGACTACCGCGAGCCTCGAGTCAGCAACCTTCCCGCCGTGCCTTCGGTCGAGTTGAAGGGTGTGTTCTAGTATCAATCGGTTCCGTAGACTTGAGGCCATTTGCACGGGGCGCAAAGACAAGCCTTGCGCCCCATGCGCCGTTTACTGGTGCGACAAAACCAGCCTTAAATCCAGTAGAATCGAGTGGAAACATGGGCGAGTACAAACTTCTTTTGGAACACTCGGGAGACCCCGACTACCTGACCCTCGAAGGCTACCGCAGAACCGGCGGTTACGAAGGCCTGACCAAAGCCCTTTCCTTGAGCCGGGACGAAGTCATCGGCCATATAAAGACATCAGGCCTGCGGGGACGCGGAGGGGCTGGGTTTCCAACTTGGATCAAATGGAACGGGGTTCCCAAAGAAAAAACCAAAAAGCACTATGTGGTTTGCAACGCCGACGAGGGAGAGCCGGGCACCTTCAAAGATAAACAAATTATGGAGACCACTCCTTTTTTGTTGGTCGAAGGTATGACCATCGCCGGTTACGCGGTACAGGGCGACGTTGGCTACATCTACATTCGCGGGGAGTTCGTCGATGCGGCGAAGTCGTTGCGCAGGGCCATTGACCAGGCGTATGAGGCTGGTTTGCTCGGCCAAAACATTTTAGGAGCCGGCTTCGACTTCGACATCCATATCCATATGGGCGCAGGCTCCTACGAATGCGGCGAGGAGTCCGCTTTGGTGAGTTCCCTCATGGGCGAACGCGGCATGCCTCGGCTCAAGTTTCCCCACGCGCCTTTGCCAACCATCAGCCTTCTGTTTGACAGTCCGACGCTGATCAACAACGTGGAGACGTTCAGTTGCGCACCGTTCATATTGCGCAACGGAGGCGATTGGTACGCGTCGATTGGCGCCAGCACTAAGAATTCCAGGGGCACCAAGATTTTCTCGGTCAGCGGTCACGTGAACCGGCCTGGCAACTATGAAATCGAGTTCGGCACCCCCATGCGCGAGTTGCTCGAGATGGCTGGTGGCATCAAAGGCGGAAGGTTGAAGGCCTGCGTTCCGGGAGGCAGTTCGGTACCGATCATCAATGCCGACGCGGTCGAAAGGGCCGTGATCGGATACGAGGAAATGGGCGAGGTGGGATCTATGGTGGGCTCCGGCGCGGCCATGTTTCTCAACGAGCACACCTGCATTGTGAACTTCATTTGGCGCACGGCCATGTTCTACGCCAACGAGAGTTGCGGCAAGTGCACCCCTTGCCGCGAAGGAACCCGCTGGCTGGTCCAGATCCTGGATCGAATTATTCAGGGCAAGGGCCGCGAGGGCGACGTGGACTTGTTGCTCGACGTTTGCTCCCAGATCGACGGCCGATCCTTTTGCGGATTGGGTGACGCCGCGGCGTGGCCTGTCGCTGGCGCGATTAAGGTTTTCCGTGAGGAGTTCGAGTACTATATCAAGAATGGCAAAAGCCTGGTCGAAAGCCAAGACTCGTTGGCCATGAGGCCCTAGACGGCAGGCGGCCCTGCACTTAGCCGCCATGCCGACCGGCTACTTTCCTTCTTCCTCTGCACTTTTTGGCGCGCCGACGCCTTCACGCGCCAGACGTTCGATGTTGGCCTTGTCTTGCTCGGTTGCCTTGCCAACTCCCTCTCCAGGACCGCAACCGCCAAGCAAGATCGAAGCCAACACAGCCGAGACGATAAGGTACTTGATCATGTTTTCTGCCTCATCAGGTAGGCCGCCCTTCCTTCAGGAGAGCGGCCCGCTTGTTCATCGTTATTGGATCGGAAGGTACTTCAGGCAGGTTGTGCCGTCTCCGCAATCCTCTTTCGCGTAAAGCTGGCCCAGGCTCATCGTTCTTACGTGCCCATCGGCCCAAACGATGACGGCCAAGCCCTTTTGCAAAGACCGAGCGTTAGCTTCGTTATAATCGCCTGTGAAGCCGGGATAGGTGGTCCAGTTCGTGCAACTCGTTGGCCCGCCCCAGCGCGGCGTCGCTCCCGCAATCGACCAAGACCCAGGGTTGTATCCTCTTCGGAGCGCCGCGCATCGGCCAAGGGGACCTTGAACAGGAGGCCCGCCGCTCCAGTTGCGGGTCACGTGGTCGGCAAACGGTTCACCCGCATCAAAAATGAATGCCGTGTCGGCGACTTTGGAGAGGCTCGACTGGCTCTTGCTCGGCACGGTGATCGATCCCGTCCAGACGCTGCAATAGTCGCCCCAACAACCCCAAACGTTGCTGAGCTGTCCCCAGCCCATCGGGCCGTTGTATTTGGCGCCGACGATGCCGAAAACTCTCGCCAACGCGTTATCCTCGACGATGTAATTCGGATACTTTTTCACTTGCGAGTTGGGAATCGTGCCGTAAGACCAAATGTAGTCCCAGTCCGGATTCGTCACCGGGTTCGGTTTACCAGCCGGCGTCACATAAATGTCGATGTTCTTGATGTAGGGATACACGGAAAGAACGTAAGGAAAACCGCCGCCAGGGCCCTCGTGAGGGTAGTTGTAAGCGAGCGGCAAAACGTCGTCGTAGTCGACGGAGTACATCATGCCGGCCAAACCAAGCTGTTTGCTGTGCGACACGGCCACCGACTTCTTCGCTGCGACTTTAGCCTGTGCAAAGACAGGGAAAAGAATGGCCGCCAAAATGGCGATGATTGCGATGACAACAAGCAACTCGATAAGAGTAAATGCTTTGCGCATATGAGATTTCCTCCAAATGCTCGACATATTGCCGAGCGGTATTTTACTCATAAGTTTCCTCGCCTGTCTCGGATATCACCCTGATCAGGCTTATCAACTTCAACCCCCGTTATATCAAAAAAAACCAGATTTAGGGGTTTTGTCAAATCTTGTGCGGAGCTAGTCAACGCTAGTGCACTTTGACCTTTGGCTCAGTGTAGTTCCAAATGCCGTCGGTCGAAGCCTCAAGGCACGTAGAATGGATGTCATGCAACGAACCACAGTACTTCGCATCGAGGGCATGTCTTGCGAAAACTGTCAGCGCCACGCTCAAGAGGCACTATGCCAAGTGCCCGGAGTCGTCAACGCGTCAGTCTGTCTGAAAACCGGAAAAGCCATTGTCGATCATATGGACTCCGTAACGGTCGAGCAACTCGTTCACGCGGTCGAGGAAGAGGGTTACAAGGCCTTCCCCGCCAAGTAAATGGTCAAGTTTGAACTAAGAATCGAGGGGATGACGTGTGCTTCGTGCGTCCGTCACGTCGAAAGAGCGATCGGAAGGCTCGAGGGCGTCGAATCCGTCAGTGTGAACCTTGCCGCTTCGAAAGCCGAGGTGGTTTGCTCCGGCGAGGGGATCGGTTTCGATGAATTGGCGTCCGCGGTTTCCAGGGCCGGCTATCGAGCCTCCCGATACAAGCCTAGGATCGCGGAAAGCGAACCGAGAGAGATAACTAACCTGTTGATCGCCGTCGCCTTGACTGTGCCCGTTTTCTGCCTGTCGATGTTTTGGCATGGCCGACCGAATTGGGCCAACCTATTGCTCTTTTGCCTTTCCACGCCGGTCGTCTTCGGCTGTGGCTGGCGCTTTTTTGCAGCTGGCACCAAAAGCCTATGGCATCTTGGTCCTACCATGGACACCCTGGTTGCGCTAGGCTCCTTGTCCGCGTGGGCTCTCAGCATGTACGGGCTTGCCTGGGCGCCCAAAAACCATCAAAACCATTACATTTACTTCGAGACGTCCGCCGTCATGGTCACTCTGATCCTTTTCGGCCGCCACCTGGAATCGTTGGCAAAGGGCCGCGCCTCAAATGCCATACAGGGGCTTCTCAGCCTTTCCCCGTCAAAGGCGACAAAGGTCATGCCGAATGGCAGTGAGAAAGAGGTTCTGGTTAGCCATCTTGCACCGGGCGACCGCGTTCGGGTTCGGCCCGGAGAGCGTGTTGCCCTGGACGGCGTCGTGCTGCATGGGGAATCCAGCGTCGACGAGTCGATGTTGACGGGCGAGACGATGCCAGTCGAAAAGCGCCTTGGCGATGCCGTCACCGGGGGTACCCTGAACTTGAGCGGCTCGTTCGTTTATCAAGTCGAAAGAACAGGCGAGCACACCGTCCTTGCCCAGGTCGTCAAGCTTGTGCAAAAGTCGCAGGGTTCCAAGGCGCCGGTTCAGAGGATGGCCGACCAGATCGCAGGCGTGTTTGTGCCCGCGGTCATTGGGATCGCCATGGCGACTTTCATCGGATATGCTGTCACCGGTCGAGATTTGAGCGAAGCCCTTTTGCCTGCCGTGGCTGTCTTGGCAATTGCCTGTCCTTGCGCGCTCGGCTTGGCCACGCCAACAGCCATCATGGCTGGAACGGGGCGAGGCGCGCAAAAGGGTATTTTGATTCGCGACGGGCAAAGCCTTGAGACGGCCAACCGTATCACTGACGTCGTGTTCGACAAAACTGGCACCCTTACGGAGGGCAAACCCAGCGTCGTTGCCGCAAGAACGTTTGGCTCCATCGACGAGCAAGAGGCTTCCCGTCTTGCGGCTTCGATTGAATGGCCCTCCGAGCATCCGCTGGCCAAGGCGATCGTGCGCTATGCCGGCATTGGAGAGCCGCCATTGCCCGTCGAGGGGTTCTCAAGCCATTCTGGACTCGGAGTGTCAGCGGTAGTCGCAGGCAAGCGATGCGTCGTCGGTAGCGCGTCCTACCTGAAGTCGCAAAACATCCACGTTCCCGATGATGACGGTGCTTCAGGAACGGTCGTCTGGCTTGCTGTCGAAGGCCAGACGGTTGCCGTCTTTCAACTGTCCGACCGACTGTCTGAAGGAGCCCGCGAGGCCGTGATACGGCTTGAGAAGGCGGGAATAGATGTCTGGCTGCTGACAGGCGATCGTCCGTCTCAGGCGGCGGAGGCGGCAAGACTGGTTGGCATTCGGCCTGATCACGTGATATCAGAAGTTCGCCCTGAAGACAAAGGCCGTCAGGTTGAAAGAATGCAGAGCTTGGGCAAGCGGGTGGCTATGGTGGGCGACGGCATCAACGACGCTCCTGCTTTGGCACAGGCGGACCTGGGAATCGCCATGGGGCACGGAACCGATATCGCCTTGGAGTCGGCTCAAGTGGTGCTACTGGGGACGAACCTTCTCGGGGTTGTCGAGGCCCTGGAGCTTGCAAGGGCAACTTTCCGCACAATCCGGCAGAACCTTTTCTGGGCTTTCTTTTACAATGTCTTGGCGATTCCGCTTGCGATATCCGGCATGATTTCGCCAATGGTCGCCGCAGGAGCGATGGCTCTCTCATCCATATCGGTCGTGGCCAACTCCCTTCGTCTCCAGCGGAAGTGAAGGTTCATTTGAGGTAACGTCCCAACGCCAGTTTGACATCGTGCAACAACTCGTTTTTAGTTAGCTTCCTGTCGCCGCATCCGTTGACGGTGTTGACAAAATCGATGGCACGGGTTTCGATGTAATCTGCCAGAACGATCGTTCCCAATTTGTCGAGAGCGCCCGTAAGTGCCGAAAACTGAGTCAGGATGTCGATGCAGTCCCGATCCTGTTCAATCATGCGTCTAATTCCTGACAGCTGCCCCTCCAACAAAGCCATTCGCCTAAGCGCATCTTGCTTGGCCGATAGTTGCATGAACAAAGAATACCCCTAGGGGGTTTAAGGTTGTATTAAGGCATCGGTATACTCTCGCAATTCGTTTTTAGGCTTCTATGATGCAGAGTTTTGCCATTCGCAACCAGTGGCCAGTGTTCCAGCCGGGCCTTGAGAGCCGGTACTTCAGCAGCTTCGACCGCACTGGGGGCAACGATGACGGTTTCACGGGCACCTATTCGGCTCTCTACATTGACGAGAAAGGTGAACATGTCATTTTTGACTCCGAAGGTCCGGGCTGCCTAAGGACCCTTTGGTTCACCAGCGAAAGTGACGGCAAAGCGCCTCTTAGCCTGGGCCAAATTCGTTTCTACTTTGACGGAGAGGACGAGCCGCGCATCGCCTTGGAGGCCAACCAGCTTTTTTCAGGTTGCGAGCGTCCGTTCGTCAAGCCCCTCGTGGCCGACAACCTCGCTTCAACCGGCGGCTTTGTCTCGTGGGTTCCTATTCCCTACGCTTCAAGCCTGAAGATCACCACCGAGAACCGGGCCTTTTTCTATAACGCCCAATACGATTCTTATCCATTCGACTGGCCCATCGAGACGCAGGCCGACGGCCATGTCGACGAGCGTTTGCTCAACGAGTTCCTCGGGGCATCTGTCCTCGGACCGCTTCCCGACAGTCGGGAAACATCCGGAACCGGTGAGGGCGTGATCGAACGGCTTGTTTTTGTTCCTGGAAGGCCGCTCTCCGTCAATGAGTTGCGAAACGCTCACATTCGTATCTGGTGGGACGGTGAAACTGAACCCAGCGTGGACTGTCCCTTGGGCATGTTCTTCGGCCTGGGCCTCGGTCCCGCGCCAATGAAGTCGATCGCATTCGGCGGTGACGGATCCTTGCTGGTCAACCGGTTCCCGATGCCCTTTTGGCAAGGCTTTCACATCGAGATCGAAGGAGCGGACGGGAATCTCTTTATCGAGAGATCTCCTCAGAGGTACGCCAGACAACGATCAGGACACCTCTGCGCAACTTACCGCAAAGAGCATCCTACTTCTATAGGGAAAGACTATGTCATGCTCGATGCCCATGGAGCGGGCAAACTCGTCGGAACTGTGCTGGCCGTCGAACCCCCGACTCCTCTTGATAAGCAGTGGTGGGAAGGCGACCTACGGTGCTCCACCAACGGCAAAAGAACAATGAACATTCACGGCACAGGACACGAAGACGACCACTTGGGAGGTTGGAGCAACGAGTTTCTAGGGAGACCTTTTACACTTCCCATGCACGGCGAACCTTACGTCGAAATGCTGGACAGAAACGGCCAGTACAACGGCAACTGCTCGCTGTACCGCTTGTGGCCGGGCATTTCTTTCACCGGTGGCATCTCGCACAGCGTCGAACACGGAACGCAAAACCTCAAGAACTTCAACTACTCGTCCGTCGCGTTCTGGTACCGCAACAAGTGCCACCGGCTCGTTGAAACGGACTTGGTCGACGCAACCAATCCAGTCAGCCGCGAAGAGCACCGTCTGTCTTGCCAAAACGAAAGCGAGCCTATCGAACTTTCGTCATCTTTCGAAGGGAACCAGATCGACTTCGTTTACACAGCAAACCACGTTTGCCATCTCAACGCAATGGAATTTGAGCTTCAAATCGAACCGAACAACCGCGGGGTGATGCTTCGTAGAACGTATGACCAGTTCCACGGGCGCCAACGAGCGCGCGTCCTCGTCGATGGCGAGTTTGTCGGATACTGGTACACTCCCGAGGAAAACCGCTTTTGCCGGTGGGCGGAACGCGATTATTTCATTCCCGAAGCTTACTCCCGCGGAAAGAACCGCTTACGGATAACGATCGACCCGCCAGCTGGAACTCCGCTCTGGAGTGTGTCCACCTATGCCGCGTGGTGTGTCCTGGAAAACTAACTTGCATGTGCAATCGGTTGTCAGACGGCTACCTGCGCTTGCCGGCACGCCTTTTGGGAGCGGGTCCGGCGGCCAATTTTGCGCGTATTAATTCTGCAGCTTTTTCAGCTGTGATAGTCGATGGGTCCATGCCCCTAGGTAAAGTGGCGTTGACTTTCCCATCCGTAACATAAGGACCATAGCGCCCGCTCAACACGCGCAACGGCCCTGCCGTCCCATCGGCTTGAGGAAACTCTTGAATCGCTTCCCTACCAGTCGAGGAAGCCCTAGGCTTGGATAGCCATTCGAGGGCCTGTTCGAGGGTTACTGTCGAAGGGTCGACTCCGCTTGGCAATGTGGCGTTCGTCTTCCCGTCCGTTACGTAGGGCCCAAACCTACCGCTTATCACGCGCACTGCTGGAAGACCTTCGGCTTCTTCACGTAAAACGGCGAGAGGCTCGCCTTTTGCGGAAAACCGCCTGGCAGATGCCTTGGGTTTAGCCAGCAGCTCGAGGGCCGCATTCAGGTCGATGCTCAAGGCTTCCCGCCAAGTTCCTATGGAACGCACCTCCGAGCCGGCTTTAACATAAGCCCCGTAGCGACCGACTGACGCGATGACGTCCTCTCCTGACTGGTTTTTCCCCAACGATCTCGGCAACTTCAGCAGGTCGTCGACGTCCTGGTCCGAAAGCGATTCGGGCTTCAGCTCAGGTGGCAAGGTTAAACGCTTGGGTTCCGCTTTGGCACTGTCTTCCCCAGATGATGGCACGACCTCGATATAGTCGCCATATCTGCCTGACTTGACGACGACTTTTCGGTCACCAGAGTTGACAACCAATTGGCCTGACTTGCCGCCGCCTGCCAAGAGTTCGATCGCTTTCTGAACGGTAAGCTCGTCGGGCGGCATGCGATCGGGAACTTTGGCAGTCGCCTTTCCTTCTCCGTCTCCGCGCTGAAGAAAACATCCGTTCTTACCAATCCGCACAACGATCTCCTCGTCAGTTGCTGGATCCACGCCAATGGGAATTCGCGGATAGGCAATGTCGGGTTCTTGCTCGGCTATTTGGTCAACAAGACCCTTGTGTTTGCCTTTGCTCAGATAAAAGGCCCTCAAATGCTCGACCCAATCTCGCTTTCCTGCGGCGATTTCATCAAGCTGTTGCTCCATTTTGGCCGTGAATTTGACATCGGCGAGCTCGGCGAAGTGCTTTTCCAGCAACTCAGTCACGCCGAAAGCCACAAACGTCGGCACCAGTTCCGCCCCCTTTTGAAAACAGTATCCCCGGTCTTGGATCGTTCCAAGGATCGTCGCATAGGTGCTGGGCCGGCCTATACCTTCCTCCTCGAGTTTCTTGACCAAACTGGCCTCGGTGTAGCGCATAGGCGGCTTCGTGAGCTTCTCGTTGGCCTTCACCGACATTGGCTCAACCTCGTCGCCCACCTTCATTTCGGGCATCACGACCTCGCGGTCGGCTAGATCAGCCTCTGGATCGTCTGATCCCTCGACATAGGCTTTCAAAAACCCAGGAAACCGAATGACCGAGCCGGATGAGCTGAACACGGCCTTCTTGTTGGTCAAGGCAACCTCGACTTCAACTGCGGTTCTTTCCAACTCCGACTTCACCATTTGCGAAGCAATGGTGCGTTTCCAGATTAGCTCGTATAGGGCTGCTTGATCTGCGGTCAGCTGGCTTTTGACATCCTGAGGACGCCGAGTGAGGTCGGTAGGCCGAATGGCTTCGTGCGCCTCTTGCGCATTTTTGGCTTTGGTTTTGTATTGCTTGGCCGTTTTGGGCAGATATTCCTTGCCGTATAGGCTTGCGATCACTTCGCGCGCCTGGTCCAAGGCGCGCTGGGCCAAGGTCAGGCTGTCGGTGCGCATGTAGGTGATAAGACCGACCCTTTCGCCGTTGAGATCGACGCCCTCATAGAGTTGCTGGGCGATCTGCATGGTGTGCCTTGCGCTGAACTTCAGCTTGCGGCTGGCTTCTTGCTGGAGCGTGGACGTCATGAATGGAGCCGGCGGACTCTGAGTTGCGGGCGTCTTGTCCATTTTGACCACCGTCCATGGGCGCGCGTTGATTCCGTCGTCGGCCAATGCCTGTGCGTTCACGGCATCCAAGAGAACCATTTTCGGGTCCTTCAACCGGCCCGTGCTTGGATCGAAGTCACTGCCTTCAATGGCTACCTTTTGATCGTCCAGCCGCACGAGTTTGGCCTTGAAACTTCCCTTCTGAGCCTTGAGGTTTGCCTCGATTCCCCAATAGTTCGCTGATACGAACGCCATCCGCTCTTTCTCACGTTGCACCAAGAGTTTAACGGCGATGCTCTGCACGCGCCCGGCGCTCAGTTTCGGGGCTACCTTTTTCCAAAGGACCGGAGACAGCGAATAGCCATAGAGTCGGTCGAGGATCCGCCGGGTTTCCTGAGCACGCACAAGCGACTCGTCGATCTGCCTGGGTGACTGGAGAGCCGCGTTGATAGCCTCAGGCGTGATTTCGTGGAACACAATTCGCTCTACCTTAGTGGACTTGGGCACCTTCAGCACCTGCAAAATGTGCCAACTGATGCTCTCGCCTTCACGGTCCTCGTCTGTCGCGAGCAAAAGGGTGTCGGCACCTTTGGCCGCCTTTCTAAGGTTGCTTACGGCGGTAGATTTGGTGTTCGGAATTACGTAAATCGGCTGAAAACCGTTTTCCACGTCAACCCCCAACCGGGCCCACTTTTTGTTTTTGTGCTCGCTTGGAACCTCGCTCGCTTTTTCAGGCAAGTCCCGGATGTGGCCATAAGACGCCTCCACAGCGTACTGATCGCCCAAGAATCGACGGATAGTTTTGGCCTTTGCAGGCGACTCAACGATCACAAGCTTTTTCGCCATAATGAGCTGATTGGAACGTCTGGACAGAACCGGTGCCAGCGTTCGGCATCCTACCGAGGCTTTGCCCTAGAAGTCAAGACCTCCAAAAAAGGGCGATTGTTCTTCCCGCTGCGAAATGGTGGGACCACGACAAGCTGTTTTGGCTGTTTTGACGAGCTTTTTTAGCATCGGGCACGTATACATTACGAGAAATAACCCTGGCCCATGAAGCACCCAAAAAATATCCTACTTGCCATTTTCGTTTCATTGTCGGCGCTCGGCTTCTCGAGAGACAATTGGCTGGGCCTTTACCTGAACGGCCAAAAAATCGGTTTTTCGTCCAGTGTAAATACCCCGGACAAGATCGGCGGACAGCCCTGCGTGCGCACTGACACGAGGACCTTCCTATCGGCCAACCTAATGGGCTCACTGATGACGATTGACATGGCCTCGACCTCGTACGTGATTTCCGGCAGGCCGGTGCTCATGCTGTTTAGCATGACGAGTTCCGGCAGGACTCAAAAGCTCGAAGCCAGGTTCGGTTCCAAGCAAATTGACGTGGCCATACTTGGCGGGGGTCCGGCAACAAAAAAGGCCATACCCGTTCCTAAAGATGGTCCGGTGGTGGACGATCCGGTGTTTGCTCTCAACTCGCTCAAACCCGGCAAAAAATCGGTTCTCTATGTTCTTGATCCGCTTACGGCAAGCCTCGTCAAAAACACCGTGGCCAACAAGGGTGCAGAAGACGTCATTGTGGCAGGCAAAAGATCCCGCGCGACCCGGGTCGACATCGAAGAAGTTCGCGGCTCCACCAAGGTGTATTTTGATCGCAACGGGAAAATTTTGGTCGCCTACGGCCCCATGGGCATCGAAATGAGACCTATGACTAAGGCCCAAGCATTGGCCAAAATCGGCTTGACCAAACGCCCGGACCTAGCCAGCGCCTCAGCTATCAAACCCGATCGGCCAATCAACAACCCTTCTCAAGTCGTCCAGCTGACACTCCGAATAACCGGGAGGGATCTTTCGAGCATACCGTCCGGGGACCATCAAACCGTCAAAAAAGACGGAGAAGCATGGATTGTGACTGTTCATCCGGCTGAAACGGTGACGGGCGTGCCTATTGAAGAGGCAAGGACACAAAAGCCGGAGTGGACGAAACCCAGCATGAACATGCCTTCGGACTCTAACCTGTTCAGAAAAAAGGCCAGAGAGATTGTCGGAAGCGCGACGACCGTCGACGCGGCCGCCGCCAAAATTCACCGTTATGTGCACGAACTCATGTCCACAAACCCGGGGATAGGGGTGATCCGAAACGCTGAGGAAATTCTTAAAACCAAGGAGGGCGTGTGTCGGGACCACGCCATTTTGGCCTGTACGCTGTTTCGGGCGGCGGGCATACCCGCTCGCTTGGCGTCGGGGTTGGTGTATCAAGACGGTTTTTTCTACTACCATGCTTGGATTGAGGCCTGGAATGGTGGAAAATGGATAGGTGTGGACTCGACGAGACCGGAACGAGGCGTTACCGCAACGCATCTGAAGCTCGCCGAAGGCAACGTCGACGATGCGTTCGTGTTCACTTTTCTTGAAAATTCGAGGATATCGGTGCTGAACATAAACAGGTAAGGTTTACCGCTCATGATGAAGAAAAAGAACGAGCCATCGCGACTGTCCCGATTGATGCGTCGGCTCGCGCGCCTGCAAATCCTCGTTGCATTGGCATTAACGGTACTTTTTGCTGTCTTCTCGTACCAGATCCTCAGCGTCCTCTATAGGGCCATCGGACATCTCATCGGCCGCATCGAAGACAAGGTTGCGGCCGATATGGCCACGAATCTGGTCAGCCAAGTCGCTTGCACGCTTTTGGGTCTGCTCATGGGAATCCTGCTTGGCGGCTACTTGGAAAAGATGCAACGCAAGTGGTCCAGTTTACATGTGGGCGACAAACTCTCGATTTTCGTGGGATGCGGATTTGGCATCATCGTGTCCATTCCCTTTTTGTTCATGCTGTCGTCGCCAGGCATGCGGATTGGCGTGTACGCCGTGCCTTTGATGATCGCTGTTGTCGTCGGCATGTGTTGGCTGGCAACCCTCGCCGTAAAGTCTCTTGATGAGATCTTTCCGTGGAACCGTTTTAACTTTCGAGGCAAAAAATCAGGCATAAAGTTGCTGGACACCAACGTCATCATTGATGGCAGGATCTACGACGTTGTGCGGACGGGGTTCATCGAGGGCCAGCTTTACATCCCCGGGTTTGTGCTCGAAGAGTTGCAACATATCGCCGACAGCGCTGACCCCTTGCGAAGGCAGCGTGGGAGGCGCGGACTGGAAGTGCTTCGGCACCTCAAGGCGGAGTACCCCGTCGAGACCCAAATTCACGACAAAGTGGTGCAAGGGGTCCAAGAAGTTGATGCCCGCCTAGTTCGTTTGGCTCGGTTTTTGGGCGCGGACATCATCACGAACGACTTCAACCTGAACCGAGTCGCAGAACTGCAGGACGTCAAGGTTCTCAACATCAACGACCTGGCCTTGGCCTTGCGCCCCAACGTCCTGCCTAAGGAGACCCTTGTGCTGCCGATTTCGCGCGAAGGCAACCAAGCAGGACAAGGCGTCGGCTACCTGGAGGACGGCACCATGGTTGTAGTCGACAACGGCAAACACTACATCGGAGAAACAATCGAAGTCGTTGTCACCCAAGTTATCCAAACGGAGCGGGGCAAGATGATTTTCGCAGAGGTGGCTGACCGGAACAATCACGCGCCGGAAGTTTCGACACGCCGAAAACCATCAGCGCGCCGTCCATACTAGTTGTCGATGAAGATAGCGGCTGTGATTCTGGCCGCCGGAAGCGGCTCGAGGTTCGGCTCGGACAAGACGCAAATTTGTTTGCGCGGCGTTCCCTTATGGCGGCACTCGTTCGACGCTTTTGCCAAACACCCCGAAGTCGACTCTGTGGGAATCGTTTGTTCTGCCAACAACTATAGTGCTATTCAATCGAGTTGCCATGAAGCGGAGTTTATTGTGGTAGGCGGGCAGACGAGGCAAGAAAGCTCCCGCATTGCCGTGCTGAACACCCCATCGGACGCCGACATTGTTCTTATTCACGACGCGGCCCGCCCATTGGTTAGCGCACAATTGATCTCTCGAGTCATCGAGGGCGTGACGAAGCACCAGGCCGCCGCGCCGGGGTTGCCCGTTACAGACACGATCAAAAGAGTCGATGAAAGAGGGATGGCCACCATCGACCGAGACCGGCTTTTCACTGTCCAGACGCCCCAAGGTGCTCTCCGACACATTTTGGTCAAGGCCCACGAGCAGGCAAGTCCAGGCATGACCGACGAACTCTCGACACTTGAGTCGATCGGCGTTGTCCCCTGCCTTGTTCCCGGAGATGAGCGTAATATAAAAGTGACCCATCCAACGGATATGGAACGCGTCCGCTTCTTATTGGGGCCGCCAGAGGTCCGCACAGGGATTGGATACGATATCCATCGGTTTTCCGATGACCCCGCTCGGCCGCTCATGCTTGGAGGGGTTTACTTCCCCGGTTGCAGGGCCCTTGAGGGGCACTCCGACGCCGATGTGCTGATTCACGCCATAGTCGATGCCTTGCTCGGCGCGGCCGGCCTGGGCGACATCGGCGTTCACTTTCCTTGCGCAGACGAACGGTGGAAGAATGAGCCTTCCATCACCTTTTTGAACTATGTCGAACGGATTCTCCGGGAGAACCGTTGGAATATTCAGAACGTAGACGCGACCTTGATCGCCGAGTCTCCAAAGATCATGAAAAGAAGCGATGAGATGCGGTCCGTCTTGGCTGGGGCCCTCGAAATAAGCCCCTCAAGGCTGAACATCAAGGCCACGACGAACGAGTCGTTAGGGGCTATCGGAAGGAACGAAGGCATCGCCGCCTTTGCCACCGCCGCCATAGCCGAGGTCATACAGGAGTAATCGATAATGGATGTCCTTGTAAGAAACGCTGAAGGCAATGTGACACTGAAAGATCGCGAGTATGCGGCCAAAAAGTTGGGCAGGTTGAATCGCTACTTCCACCAAGCCAGCAAAGTCGAGCTGGTGCATCGCGAAGAAAAATCGGCTCACCGCGTTGAGATCACCGTTTTTGCCGACGGCTACACGATTCGCGGCGAGGAGAGCGATGCGAGCCTACGAGCGGCCATCGATAAAGTGAGCGACAAGCTGGAAAACCGCCTGAAGAAGCTCAAAGGACGCATGGCGCGGAACATCCGCAAAAAAGGCCAAAACCTGCCGCCCGCCTTTGAAGAGGAAGACTTCGACGAGAATGAAAACGGTTTTGTAATCAAGGAGCGCAAGCAGTTTCTTCTCAAACCAATGTCCGCTGAAGAGGCCGGACTGCAAATGGAGATGCTTGGCCACCCGTTCTTCGTTTTCAAGAACCGCGACACGGGAAACGTCGAGGTGCTTTACAAGCGCAAAGACGGCCATTACGGATTGCTTCAACCCGAAGTTTAGGTACTGGATCGTATCGGTGATAAGGGGCCGCCCGTTGGTTGGGGCGGCTCCCTGTCTTTTCAAGCGCTCAAAAGAAAGGCTCTTTGTTATTCTTGTTGCTTTTGTCCGACAATCATCGGAAAGGCCCATAGGTCCATCAAGGATCAACTGGAACCGGTATGGTTACAGGGTCCAGTAAAAAGGGCCGATACCGCTGGTGCGAGGAACGGGTTGCCATCAGCAAATGTTAAGAGTCATAATAGATGCATTCGAAACGCGTTGCCGCGCTCGGAGAAAGAAGCTAAGGCGCCGAAGGGAGTCATTGTCCCTTCGACGCTTAGTTTTTTGCAACCCTAACCGGGGTGCCTCGACCTATCACAAAAACCCATAACATCAGGGAGACAACATGACCCCAACAGATGCCGTATCGTTCGTTAAGGAAAACAAGGCGACCATTGTCGATATTCGCTTTACCGACCTATTTGGCATGTGGCACCACTTCAGCATGCCTGCCGAAAGATTTGACGAGGACGTCTTTGAGGACGGACTTGGATTCGACGGTTCGAGTCTTCGCGGCTTTCAAACCATCAACGAGTCGGACATGCTTCTTGTTCCGGATCCAGACACTCTGTTCATGGATCCCTTCACGGAGGTTCCGACGGCGGTGGTCATTTGCGATATCGAAGACCCGATTACACGGCAACGCTACAACAAGGACCCGCGGTACGTCACCGAGAAGGCCGAGCAGTACTTGAAATCGACTGGCATTGGCGACACTGCCTACTTCGGTCCCGAGGCGGAATTCTTCTTGTTCGATTCCTTGGCCTTTGACAACTCAGCTGCCGGCGCCTTTTACCGAATTGACAGCGAAGAGGCGTTTTGGAACTCGGGAAAAGACGAGATATCGGGGTATCCGATTCGGCCCAAAGGCGGTTACTTCCCTTGTCCGCCGGTTGACAAGCTTCAGGACGTTCGCACCGAAATGATGCTGAAAATGATCGAGGCCGGAATTCCGATTGAAGTACACCACCACGAAGTCGCCAGCGCCGGACAGTGCGAAATCGACATCCAGTTCGATACGCCCGTGAAAATGGCCGACATGCTTCAAAAGTACAAGTACTTCGTAAAGAACGTCGCCCACCAGAACGGGTTGGTCGCCTCGTTCATGCCGAAACCCGTCTTTGGGGACAACGGCTCGGGCATGCATGTCCACCTCTCGATTTGGAAAAACGGACAAACGTGCATGTACGATGAAGCCGGGTACGCTGGCCTTTCTGACACCGCTCGCTTCATGATCGGCGGCATTTTGAGCCATGCGCCGTCTTTGCTCGCCTTTTGCGCGCCTTCAACCAACAGTTATCGTCGACTGGTACCCGGTTATGAGGCCCCAATCAATTTGATGTACTCTCTCCGAAACCGCTCGGCATGCGTGCGCATCCCGATGTACAGCAAGTCCCCCAAGGCCAAGCGCCTTGAGTTCAGGGCACCAGACCCAACGGCAAATCCGTACCTAGCTTTTCCGGCAATCTTGATGGCGGCGATTGACGGCGTTCAGAACCGGATCGAACCGCCCAAGCCCCTGGACAAGGACCTATACGAACTGCCGGCGGTGGAACGTGCGGGCATCGCCCAGACCCCAGGCTCGCTTCGGGCCACGCTCCACGCCCTGCTCGAGGACCACGACTATCTGCTGAAAGGCGATGTTTTCACCAAGGACCTGATCACGAGCTACATCGAGTGGAAGATTCAGAACGAGTGCGACGCCGTCGACCTGAGGCCGCACCCGTATGAGTTCTACCTCTACGCCGACGCGTAACCCAACTCTTTGTGCTTCTGCCAAAAAGGGCCGTGCCTCTTGGGGACGGCCCACTTCATTTTGTTTGGCCATCTCGCGATGTATCATGCGGACGTCTTTACTAGTTTTTACGCGTACGGGGACCGCCTTGCCGAAAAGCATCCGGCCACGGTTAGATGGTCGAACATCGATGCTTTGGCTGGATCAGCCTCAAGATCCAGGCATTTATACCGAAACTGACAATAAGGCCGGCATACGCCTTCTGTTTTATGAACACGGTCAGCAAGATATTCAGGCACACCGACTTGGTTCTGGGCATAGGTCTGCTTCTCATTGTCGGCATGCTCATCGTGCCCATGCCGACCTGGGCTCTCGACTTCGGGCTAGTGATCGCGATAGCCTCGTCGGTGATTATCCTGCTTGCAGCCGTCAACGTGACCGACCCGTTGCAGTTCAGTGTTTTTCCGTCTCTTTTGCTCGTCTCAACCCTTTTTCGACTCGCTTTGAGCATTGCGGCTACCAAGTTGATCCTGGGGCACGGCGAGGCCGGGAAAGTCATCGAGACTTTTGGCAACTTCATCATGGGCGGCGATTTCGTCGTCGGATTTGTAGCCTTTCTGATACTCGTGATCGTGCAGTTCATTGTAATCACCAACGGCGCGGGCCGCGTTGCGGAGGTGGTTGCAAGATTCACTCTCGACGCGATGCCTGGGAAGCAGATGGCCATTGATGCCGACCTTGCGGCCGGAGCGATCGACGAGGAGCAAGCCCGTGAGCGACGAAAGAAGATCAAGCAAGAGGCGGACTTCTACGGCGCGATGGACGGAGCATCGAAATTCGTGAAAGGCGACGCCATAGCCTCCATTCTCATCATCATCATCAACGTGATCGGCGGGTTTGTGGTCGGCTTTATGAGGGGCGGTGGAGACGCCATGACGATCCTCAAGACCTATGCCTTGCTTTCGGTTGGCGAGGGACTGGTCGCCCAGATGCCTGCCCTGTTGATCTCTACCGCAAGCGGTCTGATGGTGACCCGCTCTGGGCAAGAAAAAAGCATGGGCGGCGAGGTGGCGACCCAAATCATCGGCCAACACAAGGCCATCGGCTTTGCCGGCGTAGCACTTTCCGTGCTGGGTCTCGTCCCCGGTTTCCCGACCATGATTTTCGTTGGCCTCGGTGGAGCTTTGATCGCCCTCTACAGGTTCCTCGACAAAACCCCGAACGCTATCAAGATGATTGCGGGGGGGCCGGGCAAGAAAGCTGAAGGATCACCCTCGGAGGCGCAGGCTAAAGCGGCGCCGGTACCGACAGGCCCCGAGGCCGTGCTTCCCCTTCTCAACGTCGACCCGATCGAAATCGAAATTGGATACGCCCTTACCCGTCTGGCCGATCCACGCTCCGGCGGCGACCTATCGGAACGCATCACGGCGACACGGAGGCAAATCGCCCTCGAACTTGGTTTCGTTATGCCGACCGTGCGCATCCGAGATAGCATTCACCTCAACCCGAACGAGTACTTGATCAAGGTTCGCGGTGAGGAAGTCGCACGCGGAGAGGCCTTTGTCAACCAGTGTCTTGCCGTAAACAGTGGCGCCGTAATCGCACCCGTTCAAGGCGTGCTGACGAAAGACCCTGTGTTCGGTTTGGAGGCGGTTTGGATCGACAGCGGACTTAAGCCCGCTGCAGAACGTGGAGGTTACACGGTCATCGAAGCTAGCGCGGTTATTTCCACGCACCTTTGCGAAGTGGTTAAGACTTACGCTGCCGAGCTTCTCAGCCGTCAAGACGTGCAGGTGCTGCTTGAAAACGCCAAGAGCGTCAACGAGGCGGTCGTCAATGAGCTTGTTCCATCCGTTCTGCAGGTCGGAGACATCCAAAAGGTGTTGCAACATCTGCTTCGCGAGCGCGTACCCATTCGAGACATGGTTACGATCCTCGAAACGATGGCTGATTTTGGATCGCGGGTCAAAGACCCGGATCAGCTGGGCGAACTGGTCAGGGCCGCGATCGCCCGCACGATCACCCGGCAATACGTCGACCAGGACAACCGCATTTTCTGTATAACGCTCGAGCCCGCTCTCGAACACAAACTCATGGAATCGTTGAACGTCACTTCGTTCGGCACTACCTTGATCCTTGACCCCGCCACCCAACGAGAATTTCTTTCCAACCTGGAGAGCCAGATGACCAAAGCCATGGCCGAAGGCTATCAGCCAGTGCTGCTTTGCGGCAACCAGCTACGTCTGCCCCTCAGAAGGCTCTTCGACAAGTACATGCCGAACTTGAGCGTTCTGGCTTACAATGAAATATCCGCTAAAGCCGACGTCGAATTTGTGGGTCAAGTAAGGGCGGCTTAAGCCGTAAGAGTGAAAACGACCGAAGCTGTTGCCAATGCATCCTCCCTGAGGGTCGGATGCTCACCCCCAGCGCGCTGAGATTGTTTGACGCCATGCAAAGCCCCGTGGGTGCTAGGTTGCCGCACCTGCTTGTTTCACCGACCCGGCCACCGACGCGTCGCGCATTTCCGTCATACAATCTTCGATTTGTTGCGTCTCGCTCCGCTTGAGACGGCAAACGGGCGATTCGATGAAAAAAGCCTTGGCGTCACCTTCGCCGCACGCAAAGGCTAGGACGAGCCCTAATGAACTAAGCGTCTGCGTCCAAGAAGCCTTTTCATCGGGTTAGTCCTCAATGCCCTCGTCAAGACGCAGCATGATACGATCCCGGAAGTAATTCGACACATGTTTCTTATGCTCCTCGGGGATCGTCCGTTCAAAAGGGAACGACCGTGGCTCGGTAACATGACGCCGAAGGTACTTGAGAATGAAAGAGCCGGAAACGGCCAACCCCTCGTCGGAACAAAGCTCAAACACATCCTCGTCAGTGTGCCCCCAGAAGTTTGCCGGACCGCCCCTGCCAAACGAAATGGTGGGAACTCCCGCATCAGCCAGCGGCGCGTTGTCCGAACTGTAACAAGCCTCATTTACCGTAAAGAACGGACCTTGCTCGGCCGCCAGCAGGCGAACCGCCGCTCCCAAGTCGAAGGGTCCCGTGATCCACGCGGCATTGCTTCCTATCAGTGCGCCCTGGACGTCTACGTTTATCACCAGCCGGTGTTTTTCCAATTCAGTTAGTTTTCCCTTGAGAGTGAACTGCTTGTCCTCCTTTTTGGCCTCTTTGTCAGCTTTTCTTAGCTGCTTGGCGTAATGAATGCTGCCGCGCAGACCTTGCTCCTCTCCACTAAAAGCAATGAATCGAAGAGTCCGCTTCGAGCCGATCCGTCTGAAAATGCGAGCCAGCTCCAAGACGATCGCCGTCCCCCCCGCATTGTCCAGGGTGCCTTCGCTGTCGTAAATGCTATCGCAGTGCCCGCACACAACGATGATTTCGTCGGGATACTCGGAACCCTTTAATTCCGCAATCACGTTGTTAGCCTCGGCAAGTTCGTATTTCGAGCGCACCTTGATAGTTGCCTTTTTGCCCCGGAAGGCCATCAGCTTCATGCCCTCTTCATACGTGACACGGACGCCGGGCAGGCTGCCCCAACGCATGCTCCCCTCAAACCCGAACCCTGATCGACGAGGCCGAACGTATGGAGTAGTCTCTATCAATACCAGACCGGCCGCTTTCTTGGCAATCAGGTTCTTCAGGCGTGCCCCGCCCACTGCCCCGTAAGCCATGACGATCTTTCCTGCCACCTCGCCTTCGATCTCGCATGCGTCACCGCTTTCCACCCAAACCAGTTCCCCGGAAACCCCTTCGGGGCAATCGACCGTGGCAATCATGCCCTTGCACGGAACGCCTCCAAGCCCATCTACGGTCAGCTGCTCGTCCCATACCTCGTAATAGTCAATCGGAAAAGGCTGAAGGTGAGCCTCGTCGTAGCCGAAGCTCTTGAAAAGACCAAGCAAGTACTCAGCCCCTTTTTTCTCGCCAGGCGATCCCGCGAACCGCGCGCCGACTAGTCGAGTCATACCGTGGACATATTCAAGAGCTTTCTTGCCGTCAAAATTCATCTTGTTTCTCCCAAGCGACCTGAAAGCCTACCACACCTGACGTTTCTACGAAAGCCCGGGGTTGTCCAGGCGGATTCGCTCATAATCAGACTCATGAACGTCGACTTCTCGATGGCCTGTCCCTTGCCAATCCAAAGATATCCCCAAGTTTTGATGGCCCATGGAGGTGGGGGAAGCCTGATGCAAAGTCTGATTGGGGAGCTTTTTTTCAAAGCCTTCGACAACCCGTTGCTGTCTCAGGGGCACGATTCCGCGTCGCTCGATCTTCCTTTGGGAAAAATCGCCTTTACGACGGACTCTTACGTTGTCAAGCCTCTTTTTTTTCCAGGTGGCGACATCGGTTCCCTTGCCGTTCACGGCACCGTTAACGACCTGGCCGTCTGCGGCGCGCGTCCCCTGTACGTTAGCGCAGCTTTCATCATCGAGGAAGGGCTTGAGATGGAAACGCTTTGGAAAATCGCGCTCTCGATGGGAAAGGCTGCCGAGGCCTGCAGCGTTCGAATCGCGACCGGCGACACCAAGGTGGTCGACAAGGGCAAAGGCGACGGGTTGTTCATCAATACGGCCGGAATAGGCGTCATTGAACATCCCGTTCCGATTTCGCCGAAGCAAATCAAACCGGGCGATCGCGTCATTGTGTCTGGGGATATAGGCCGCCATGGAATCGCAATCATGGCCGTGCGCTCCGGCATCGATTTTGAAACAGAAATCAAAAGTGATTCGGCTTCCATTGCCCCCGAGGCCATGGCGCTCGTTTCCGGTGGTGTCCAAATCAAGTGCATGCGCGATGTCACTCGAGGGGGACTGGCTTCGGTGCTCAACGAACTGGCCGTATCCGCAGAAGTTTCCATCGAGATCGACGAATCGGCCATTCCCGTGCGCGAGGACGTCTCCGCGGCATGCGAGCTATTGGGCTTCGATCCGCTTTACGTGGCCTGCGAGGGCCGTTTCGTAGCGGTCGTCCATCCTGATTCGACGAACTTGGCACTGCAAATCTTAGGCCCGAAATCCCGTTGCATAGGCGAGGTTCAAAGCCAAGGCGAGGTTGCCGTATGGTTGAAGTCCTGCTTAGGAACTCGGCGCGTTTTGGCCCTGCTTAGCGGTGAACAACTGCCCCGAATATGCTGAGAGTTTTCTAAATCAGGTTAATCAAGCAGATTTTGTTTTTTGATGAGAACAAGGTGCACTGGCAGCCGAACCTTCTGCGAACCTACTGAGCATCAATCAGCCGAAAACGGACAAACTTATGGACATGCCCAAGAACCCGAACGCACAACCCGGCGATTTGACTCTCGAGCCTTACCATTTCGAAACCAACACTGGGGAGCGGATCGAATGCGAGATGGGCCGATTGACCGTGGAGGAAAGCCGCGGTATCACCAATGGCAGGCTCATTGATCTCGTTTTCCTGCGGTTAAAGGCCAATACCGATCGACCATCCAACCCCGTCGTCTTTTTGGCTGGCGGCCCCGGAGACTCCGGTATTTTTTGGGCAAAGTACCCTCAATTTCTCAAAGCCTTTCAGAGAATCCAGCAAGTTGCCGATGTGATTTTGTTGGACCAGCGCGGGTGCGGCAAATCTGAGCCGTGCTTAAGTCTGCCCTTTCCAAGCGATCTGCCAGCGGACGCTTTGGCGTCGCGCGAAAACATGCTCAAAGTTCTCAAGGCTCAGGGCGCCCAAGCCGTCGCCAAGTTCAAGTCCAGCGGAATTGACACGCAAGCGTACAACCCTGAGGACAGTTCGGACGACCTCGCCGACCTTCGCGACTCTCTCGGGGTCAAGAAGCTGAACCTGATTGGTTATAGCTATGGTTCTCACTTGGCCCTGACATCCATCCGCCGGCACGAAAGCATCCTCGACAAGGTCGTGCTCTGCGGCTTCGAGGGCCCCGACGATACCCTCAAGATGCCGAGCAACGTTCAAAGGCAACTCGAGAAGCTCGCCCGGCTATGGAGCAAGCAAGGCGGACAGGGCGACCTTCTCGAGGCCATGGGAAAAGTCCACGAAAACCTCGAGAAGTGGCCCGTTCAAGTTGAAGTGGCGCTCCCAAAGTCCGAAACCCGGGTCACATTAACCGTCGGAAAGTTCGCGCTTCAAGCCATTGGCTCAACGTGGATGGGCGTCAGCAACCGTTTCCACAGCCTTCCCCGCCTCTATTTCAGCCTTTTGGGCGGCAAAACGGAGGAGCTGGCTAGCGCTGTTGAAAGGTACTTGAGCGGATGGACGCGGTCGGCTGTTTTTTATCTGACCGACGGGGCTTCGTTGGCGACCTCCGAACGCTTGACAAAAATCAAACTCGAGGCCCCCGGCTGCTTGCTCGCCGACGCCGTCAACTTTCCTTTTCCCGAAATCAACGAGGTCTATCAACCGAAGGACCTGGGTGTCGAGTTCCGCTCACGGGTCGCATCAGATATCCCCTTGCTAAGTATTACAGGATCGCTCGATGGAAACACACCCACAGAGCAGGCCCTAGCCCAGTTGCCTTTGTTTTCAAACCACCGGCACCATCTCATTGAAAACGCCGCTCACAACGATCTGTTGCTGCCTTCTGTTGTCCATGAGGCTATTTCGGAATTTATCGTCACTGGTGACACCAAAAAACTGAAGTCTGAACTCCCGGAGCCGAAGTTTAAGCCGATTTAGGGGGAGAGAAAAACAAGGGTATTTGGTAGCCCGGACGGGACTTGAACCCGCGACCTCCGCCTTGAAAGGGCGGCATCCTGACCACTAGACGACCGGGCCTAAAGAACCTATAGTATGCCAGATTTGTCCGCCGTTTCGCAAGCAGGAGGACGGCGGGCCTGCTCAGGATAGCCTGTTGACTAATCCTGATCATAGAAAAGCTGGCGGGCCACCTTGGCGACGTTCTCGGCAGTGAAGCCAAACTCTTGCATCAACTTCGCTCCCGGTGCGGATGCGCCGAAGTGGTCGATGCCTACGCTCGAACCGGCGTATTTGGACCAGCCCATGGTGGAACCGGCCTCCACGGATACCGTAGGAACGCCTGGCGGCAGGACGTGGTTTTGATAACCTTTGCTCTGCCGCTCAAACAAGAAAACGCTTGGCATGTTCACCACGCGGGTCGCGATCCCCTCTTGTTCAAGCAGTTTTTTTGCCTTCAAAGCGACTTCTACCTCGCTTCCCGTGGCCAAAAGGGTCAGTCGCGGGGCCCCGCTATCCGCGTCGGCAAGAATGTACGCGCCTTTGGCAGCCGGGTGGTTTTCAATGTCGTCTGACGTTAAAGGAACAAGCGCTTGCCTCGAGAGCGCCAGCACGCAAGGGGTCTCTCGACTTTCGAGCGCGATCTTCCAGCAGGCCGCCGTCTCATTGCCGTCTGCCGGGCGCATCACATTAAGATTCGGGATGGCCCGCAACGAAGCGAGGTGCTCGATCGGCTGATGGGTTGGACCATCCTCGCCAAGTCCAATCGAATCGTGCGTGAAAACGAAGATGGTCGGAACGTGCATCAAGGCGGCAAGGCGGATCGCAGGCCGGCAGTAATCGCTGAAAATCAGAAACGTCCCGCCGAAAGCCCGGCAACCTCCGTGCAGGTTGATGCCGTTCATCATTGCGGCCATCGCGTGTTCTCGAACGCCGTACGCGATGTTCCGTCCCGTCGGGTTGTCTTTGCTCTGAAGGCCAAAGCCGTTCATTTCGGTCATATTGCTTTCCGCTAAGTCGGCCGTCCCGCCGAGCAATGTCGGCACTTTGCCAGCTATAGCATTAATGACCTTTCCGCTCGCGCTTCGTGTCGCGATCTTGTCGGCGAAAGTCGGGCAACCTCGCCAAAGGTCTGAGGGCAAGGCTTGAGCAAGGGCCTCTGCAAATTCCTCCGCGTCGGCAGGGTGAACTTTCCGATATTCGGCGAGAAGGTCATTCCAGGCCTTGTTCGCGTCCGCCCCTGCTTTTTTCGCTGACCGAAACACCTTCTCGACTTCGCTGTTGACATAAAAAGATTCGTTTTCAGGCAATCCCAGGTTCTTTTTTGTAAGCTTGACCTCGTCCTCGCCGAGCGGAGCGCCGTGCACCTTGGCAGTGCCGGCTTTGTTTGGACTGCCGAATCCGATCGTTGTTCGGCAAAGGATCATGCTCGGCTTGGAGCCCTCTGCCTTGGCCGCCCGAATCGCGGCATCGATAGACTCCACGTCGTTACCGTCCTCTATGCGCAAGGTCTGCCAACCTTGAGCCTTCAAACGGGCCTCGACATCCTCGGTGAAGGCCCGATCCGTTGAACCGTCAATGGTGATCTTGTTGTCGTCGTACAAAAAGATCAGTTTGCCAAGTCCCAAGTGGCCCGCCAACGAACAGGCCTCGCCCGAGACCCCTTCCATCAAATCCCCGTCCGAACAGATGCCGAAAGTGTAGTGGTCGATAATCGGAAAACCTTCTCGATTGAACTTGGCCGCAAGAAACCGTTCAGCAAGAGCCATGCCGACTGCCGTCGAGATCCCTTGACCGAGCGGCCCCGTGGCCATTTCAACGCCCGGGGTCAGCGTGTTCTCGGGGTGTCCGGGCGTTTTGCTGCCCCACTGCCTGAAGCTTCTTAAGTCGTCAATGGTAACTTCGTAACCGGTCAGGTGCAACAACGCGTAAAGCAGCATGGAACCGTGACCTGCGGACAAAACAAACCGATCCCGGTTGAACCACTTGGGATCGCCCGGGTCGTGCTTGAGGTGCTTCATCCAAAGGACGTAGGCCATTGTCGCCGCTCCAAGCGGAAGGCCGGGGTGGCCACTGTTGGCCGCCTGCACGCCGTCGATGGCGAGGCCGCGGATCGTGTTAATGCACAGGGTTTCAAGGGTTTTCGGCACTTTGCTCACGGTCAGATGCTACCTCACGTGATTGGCCTCTTGCGAACCGAAGACAGCCGACCGAACGTCCTATGGACATGGCGGAATCTGCAAAGTATGCCGGTTCTTTTTTGGGTAGTCTCCTCTCCATGCGCAAGTGGCTGTTCAATTTCTTTCTTCTTTCGGCTTCTTTTTCAACGGCAATCGAGGGCACCTTCAAACCCGCCAGCGGCCAGCCCGTGCCCTGGTCGATAGACGGAAACGGAACGTTGATCTGGGACGGGCAACCGTGGGTTCCCAAAGGCCTTCAACTTCCAGCCCAAACGGAAGCCATCGAGTCAGCCGCAAGGAACGGCTTTCGCGATGTGATGATAAGCGTCGAGGGAACGTCCATCTCTCCAGAAGCCATTGGCATAGCGGAAAAGCTAGGCTTGCGGTACATGATCCGTTTCAACTCGCTGGCTCCCTCAAGTGTTGGCGTCGACGTGCAACCGCAGGGGTACCGAATCGACGGGATCGATAAGGAAACGCGCGTTGAGTTCGCCATTCCGGGTGCCAAGTCGGCGCTTGTGATCCTGGCAGCCAAACGAGATTCGGCGGTCGTCGAGTCGAGCTTTGTTAAAATCGACGACGGCGTCTTGCGATTTGCGACCAAACCGTCCAACGGCTTGGAACACGTTCTCTTGGTGTATCCCGTCGTTCCCTTCGCGGCCGAACCAGACTTTTGGGACGAGTTCGACAGCCAGCGCGATAGGCTCCTGACTTCGCTCAAGAAATCCAGTTTTGGACCGGGCTTTCGAGGAATTGTCAATCCCATCGGCCAGGTTTTGAGTCCGAGGGAGACCTCACCCCACTTCGTTCCAACAAGCCGCTTCTTTAGGCTGGAACTGAAAAACTACTTGGTGAAAGAGTACAGAAATTTGAACATGGCCTTTCGCGTTTGGGCCGTCACGCCGTCTGATATCGAGTCGTTCGACCAGCTCTCCCGGCTCGTTCCTTTATGGTCCGGCTCCCGCGGCGTTCCCCAGCTTTGGGACCCGCAAACCAACAAACTGTACTCATGCGACAGCAAGAAGTCGCTCATTTGGCGGGACATCAACTTGATCAAAACGCAGACGGCCATGCGCCGATTCCGCAATCTGTTGGCCTCGATCAAGAAGATCGTCGATGCGCCTATCGTTCAAGAGTGGATCGGCTGGAACGGTTTCTACAGCGAGCCCGATGTCAAGCTTACAGGAATCGCCGCCCCGGTCTTCGGGGCTTCCGTTAGCGCCGTTTTTGACGAGGCGTCACGACCAGCAAGCCTCGCAAGCCAGTCCTCTGTGCGCCCCTGGATGACTTGCACGGAGCTGAACTTCGCAAAGCCTGTCCCGTTCAGCCAGACGATGGATGATCTGCTGACGATGGGTTATAAAGGCTGGTTCGCCCGCCCTGCCACTGAGGAAGCTCTGAAAGAAATCGCCAATTATCTGGCCTCAAGTCCTGGCGATTCGGTCGTGGCCTCAACCAAGGTTTCCGCCGTGTACTTCCCCGAAAACGCCATGAACCCCGCGGTCCCTCAGCGACTGCCAGGCGGCAAATGGTGGCTTCCAACGCCTCTGGATGGCAACCGCATCGACCTCGGCAACTTGTTTTCAGCCTATCGGTATATTGACAAAAGCGGTCCGAGATTCGTTATCTGGTCCAGATCGGGTGCTATTCGCACAAAGTTGTTCATGTCCAACCCCAAAATGGCTGTGTTCGAGTCCATCGATGGAACAAGCCCGAACCCCAAAGTACTTAAGGACGGCGTCGAGGTGACCATCGGCGAATATCCGATGATTATCCACGGCATCGACGAAATTCCGGTTCCTGAGCCTTCTTACGCGGAAACGATTCTCCACTTTGATGAGTTGCTCAAAGTCGCCGAGCAGCAAATGCGCGACACGACGGAAGAGCGCTTTTTCTTCAAAGACAATCTCAACGGGTTTAAACGCAACCCTGGCGGATCGTTCTCGATGCTACGAAAACAACTATCCAGACTTAACCAGAAAATGGCGCAATTCACCTGGATCGAAGCTGAGGCTACCAAAAACACGACGTTTTCAGACGTTAAAAAAGTTTCTGGATGCAGCGGAGGCGAATGCCTCTACCTCCAAACACCGATTATCGCCAGCCGGGCACCCTGGTATGCGGAATACACCGTCAAAGCCCTCCCAGGCGAGGATCTCAACGTTTGGATCGCCGCCAAAATACCGGAAGGCCAGCGAAATTTGCTTCAATTGCTTGTCGGGGACCAGGTCCTTCGCATCGAGGAGTCTCCAACCGGCTTCTACTCATCTGGTTTCGCCTGGTACCGCTTGGGAACGACAAGGTTCGCCGACCGCAATTCTCTACTACGAATCGAAGTGAAACAGGCCGAGGGGATCGAGATGTCCATCGACGCGATTCTGCTAATTCCTGGCAACTTTTCACCGAGAGGCAGCTCGATGCCGAACGCAATAACCCAACCTATCCTAAAATCGGGCAAGCGTTAGCGGCCTTCGAGAAAAGGGTTCTTGCGGTCCTTGAACGTTTCTAGCCAGAGCTTCTCCTGCTCGTCGTAAAGGCTCGGATCGAGTTCGATCATACCGTATATGCAAGAATCGCGTCCCGTTCGGACGGCCCACCCGGCATCCCCATAGCTGTAGTGCCACCACTCGTCCCGACAATTTGAGAAACCTGCCTCAAGCATCGTTTCCACCAGGAGCATGCGATTCTTGTGGCTTTCTGGAGCCAATCCCAAGGTGTAGGTTGCGCTTGCCGCGAAGTGGGTATAAGGCGAAGAGACGTCCAAGGGCTCCAAGCTGTCGTTTAAAAGATTGACATCGATGGCAGCTCCAGTGGCGTGTCCTGGCGGCGCAGGGTGGTCCACGGGCGCCACAAAACGGCACGTGGTCCTTCTCAGACTGGCCGGCGAGCGATTCGGAAAGGCCTCTTGCGCGCAGCGATAAATGAAATCGAAAATCCTCTTCTGCCGGTCAAGAGGCCTCCAAGCTTCTATCACCCCAAGCCGAAAACCCCTCGGCAAGTTCTGGGCGGCTTCTCGGAGCATCCGCGCGACGGTCTCGCGGCACCATGGTATCACCTGGGGCCTCAGGATATGAACCTCAGGCGCAACGGTGCGGATATCTACGAGGGGTTCCCCGTTTTCCCTTTCCTTGATTCGATCGAGTGCACGGATCGGTTCGGGGCGCCCTTTGGTGTGATCCATTGGTGCTCGAAACCTCATGGCCCGATTCTTTGGTAAAGACAACCTCTGCTCATGCCGACTTGGTGGAGAACTCGCCCTAGCCGCTAAACAACTGAAACGCACCCAAAACCTTGCAACCCGAACGCCTTGACGTCCAGGCATGGACAGTTTTAAAACTGGAGCCGACGGCCGGATTCGAACCGGCGACCTGCTGTTTACGAAACAGCTGCTCTACCACTGAGCTACGTCGGCTAGAGTGACCCAGTATACCAACAACTCTCAAGCCGCGGCAAGTCAACGAAGGGTGGCACCGTTAGCAACCTTGAAGCTGAACCGCGGCTCATGACCAAAGTTGCGCCCGTGCCGAGGCCGTTAAAAATCAACCGAAGCAATCACCTTGGGCGGCCTATCGGCGCTCAGAAGGGTGATGCCCGACAAAGTCGCCATCTTCGCGCTCCGCATGTGCACGACCATCACGTAATGGCTTGTCGGCTCGCACTTCTTGGTCGACAACGGGTCGATGTCAGCTAAGTCGTAGGAATGCAATATCACCGCCTGGTCCAGCTTGTCCACATCCGTCTTTCCTGTCATCCTCAGAGTCTCGAGAATTTCCTTGCCCCAGTCGACAGAAAAAACCGGTGGATCGAGCCTTAGGGGCGAGGCAACTGCAAGGCGTGAAACCGGCCAACCCAGGCAAATCGCCTGCTTCAAAAAGTCCTTGTCGAACGGGAGCCGGCTCCACTGACCGTCAGGGATCATCTTGACCACTCTGTCTCGAATGAGGTCGTAGTTGTACCTTTCCATGTCTGCCTTCGTTGGGTTGAATATACCTTCGAACGGGCCCCTGGGGTTGCACCGTTGCGAGGACGCTACCTGGCGAGAAAGTCGGCGGTGACGACGGGAATCGTCGCCTCGACGCCCAGCTCTTCGCCGAGCACCGGTCGATAGGGGTAGACCCGCTCCGCCAGAAAAGCCACGTGGCCGTCCCGGTTCTGCACCCGCCCCACCACAGTGGCATACTGCGAGCAAACGATCGCATGCCCGTATCGGTTGTAGGTGTCCTCGAAGCAGGTGACGTTCAGCAGCCCGGTTTCATCCTCGAGGTCAAAAAACACCACCCTTTTGCCGCTGCGCGTCGGCGGGAAACGGAGCCGGAGGGGGTTGCCGACAACAATGGCGCGGCTGCCCTCGGGCAGGTTCGTCACGCTGGCGGCCGTCTCCATGGACTTCGTCTGCACCCTCTTGCGCTCGAACGCCATCAAGTGCCGGGCCACGTCCATGCCTAGGATGGCGCGCTCGAACACCGCCTTTTCCCCTTCAGTGAAGTCCTCGACGTCTGGAAGCTCGGGCTCCGGCAGTTTCAGGCCCAGCGCCGGCTCAGGGTCGGCAAGCCCGGCGGCGCCGAGAGCAGACGCCTGAGGCGCCGCCCACAGCAGCTGCCGGCGGTTGCCGCACAGGCGGTCAAAGGCCCCGCAGAGAATGAGCGCCTCCAGTTCGTCCCGCGCCGGGTGCACGCGTTCGCAGAAATCAAAGATCGATTCGAAAAACCCCTCCTTGCGCGCCTCGACGATCCTTTCGCGCGTCGGTTTCGAAAGCGACCTTACCTGACGGAAGCCCGTGCGGATGCCCGCACGGGGTAAGACCAGCTTGGGGTCCATGTCCGATTGAACGTCCTCCACCGAAAAGTCAACCCCGCTGAAGTTCACGTCCGGCGGAAGCACGGCCACCCCGCGAACGCGGGCCTCGTTGGCGATGGTGCAAGGCCCATAGTAGCCCGCGGGCTGGGCGTTCAACAAGGCCGCAAAATACTCTGCGGGGTAGTTCTGCTGGCAGTGAATCGAGCGGATGGAGATCTCGGCAAACGCCAGTGCGTGCCCTTGCGCGAAACCGTATCCCTGGAATCCGGAAACGTATTCGTACACCTTTTCCGCCACCGCCAGTCCAAAGCCGCGCCGCAAGGCACGGTCCATCAACTCTTCCCGAAGCGCCTCGGCGAACCCCTCCCGCCGCCTCTTGTGGATCGACTCGCGCAAATCCTCCGCCTCGCCCGACGAGTACCCGCAGAACGTTTGAAGCAACTGGTCGACCTGCTCCTGGAACACAATGATCCCATAAGTCATGCCGAGAATCCTCTCCAGTTCGGGGTGCTCGAACGCATAGCTCACGAGTCCGCGGCGGCGCAGGATCAACTCGTTGAGCTTGACCGCTCCTCCGACCCCTGGGCGGATGCCCGCCTGCACCAGGCTGGCGTCGTGCAAGTTCTCCGTCCTTAGCCTGACGTGCGCCTGGCGCATGGCCGGCGACGCCGACTGCGGGATTCCGACCAGCGCGCCGGAACGCATCGCCCGGAAGGTTTCGGGGTCGTCAACGGGCGCGTTGTTCGCCTTGAAATCCGGATCGGACTGGCGCACAAACCTTTGGGTGCCAGCCAGCACGTCGTGGCCGCGTAGGCACAAAATGTCGAACTTGTCGAAAAAGTGTTTGGCGCTGCGCTTGTCCCACTGAATGATGTTCACCCCGTCGACCGCCGATCGGACAACCGGCACCGTCCAGGCAATCGGCTCGCTGGAGATGACGACGCCCGACGAGTGCGCGCGAATGTTCATCGGGATGTCCATCAGTTGCTCGGCCAGCTTGAACACCCAGTGAAAGCGCTCTTTGGGAATGCCGCTGTCGCGCAGCTCGGGGCGCTGCTGGAGGGCTTTCTCGATGCGGTCGGGGGTCACTCCCCCATGGAGCCTCTTGCAGACGAGCCCCAGCGTCCTGTCGTCGATTCCGAACGCCTTCCCCACACCTCGAACAATGCCGCGCGTGTTGTACGCGCCGAAAGCGGCGACGGTGGCCACCTTGTCCTTGCCGTATTTCTCAGCCAAGTGCTCCCGAACATCGTCGCGGCGCCCCGCCTCAAAATCGATGTCAATGTCGGGGCGCTTGCTACCGTCGGCAGGCAGAAAGCGGTCGAAGTGCAAACGGTGCTTCCACGCGTCGATGCGGGAGAGCCCGAGGCAAAACGCCACGACGCTGTCCACCGCCGACCCGCGCCCGCTGAACAGGATGCCCTGCTCGTCAGCCCACCGGCACATTTCCCAGGCTGCCAGAAAGTGCGTCGTGAAGTTGAGCCGAACGATTCGGTCGAGTTCGTATTCGATGCGCCGCTGGAGGCACCTTTCGATGCCCGGATAGCGCAGGTGGGCACCCGCATAAACGATATCGCGGAGAACCTGAGCGCTGTTCTCATAGAGGACTGGCAGAACGGTCCGCGGCGGAAGCACGTCGTCGTCGCACCGCTCGCAAACCTTCAGGGTGTTTTCGACCAGGTCGGGGCGGTCGGCGAAAAGAAGGTAGGTTTCGTCCGCGCTTCGCAGGTAGCGCTCGCAGTTGATGGCGCGCTCAGGCACCGGCTTGACCTGCGGCTGGTCAGGATGCCTCTGCGGCTTCCTCCCGATGATTTCATCCACGGTGCAAAGCGTTTCGATGCAGACAAGGATATCCTGTGCCGGGAATCGATTCGGGGCTTCGTGTGTGACAAGCCCTCCGGCAACGGCCTCAATCCCGTGCGCCTCGGCCAAGTCGAGCAGCCGGGCGTTGACCGATACCTCCCAAGGCACATAGCTCCGCTCCACCTCGGCGTAGACGTTGTTGCGCCCGTAGACGGCTATGAGCTTCGCCAACAGGCTGGCGGCCTCCTGGACGCGCCCTCCGGCCAGAAGCCGGTTGATCGGCCCGTTGTGCCCGCCGGTCAGGCAGATCAGGTCGGAGAAGTGCGCCTCGAGACGCCGCGAATTGCCAAGAGGATACAGGCGCGGCTCCTCCAAATGGCAGGCGGAAATAAGCCGCGACAGCTCCGAGTAACCCCGCCGGCTGCGGGCGATCAACACGATTTCGCCGCCCTCCTCCATCTCGATGGCGGCGCCGACCAAGGGCTTGACACCGGCGGCCTTGGCTGACCGCACAAACTCCACCGCACCGGCAAGCGAGAACGGGTCGGCCAGCGCCACGGCACACACCCCTCTCTGGGCGGCCAAAATCGGGATCTCTTCGGCATGCATGGCTCCCCTGCCGAAGGCATATCCGCTGACGGCGTGAAGGCAGGCACACGTTCGCCCAGGCCGGCCCCGATGGCTCGGCAACGGTCCGGTGTGGGCGCCGGGGAGCAATCCGCAGGCGCGGGCCACCTTCTTGTCGCGCGACTTGCGCGGCACCCGCCGCCCCCCGTTTTCGTTGCTTTCAAGACCCTCTGTTTGGCAAAGCACCGTGCGCACCGTTTCGCGCCGGATGCCGCTCGCGTCGATGAAGCGTTCGTACTCAAGGTACGGCGCGCCGCTCCACCACTCGCCCGACTCGCGCCATCGGGCCAGCACGTGCCTACGACCACCCGATGGCATCTTCCCAAACCTTCATCAGACGCTTGCGTCGGGGCTCGACGACATTCGAAGCCAGCACGACGGAATCGAGACCGAACGCCCTGTGAAGTTGGGCTATCGTTTGCTCGGCCGCCTGCCTCTGGTCGGTCGCCCTCCAGGTGTAGAGTCCGGCCTGCTTGCGCCTGGCCTGCTCTAGGTTGGGCATTCGAACCCGGATCGCCGTCCACCGCCCTGCGGACGGGTCCGGCGCGCACTCCCCGACCAGCCTTCTCAGGCAGAACAGCAACGACGCCGCGCCGCCGATCGGCTTGGCGTAACGCCGCTCGACGCGCCGTTCGCCCTCCTCTTGTAGAACAACGGCGTGCAGATCGCATCCCTGAAGATCGTCCTCGGCTAGCCGCTTGCCCAGCTGATCCGCCATGCGAACGAGTGCGCGGTCGATCGTCTCGAGGCTGTCGGTCGGCTCGTCGAAGTAGAAACGCGTTGACAGACAGCGCGGGGGATAGGCGGGGCGCACCGGCTCCGAACACCCTCCTTGAAGGCACCGGCGAATCGTGACGGCGGCGTTGCCGAATTGCGATTGCAACACCCCTATGGACAGCTTGGCCGCGTCGCCAGCCGAAAGATAGCCCAGCATCTGGAGCCTCTGACGGTGCTCGACGGGCACGGGACAGAGCCGCATGACAGGCAACCCGGCCAGAAAGCCGGCCGGGTCGGTGTAAGCGCGTCCGTCGTCGCCCTCTTCAAGGGCCGCCTCCGCCAGCCACTTGACACGGGCGCATCCCGCGGCTATGCGGCATCCCGTTGCCTCCGCCAGGCGCGCGCGCATCCGAGCCAGGATGCCCATCGGGTCAGGGTGAAGCGACAGGTCGACAAAAGCGCGGTGCTGGTCGATCGGCTCGATGCCATCGCTGAACTCGCAACACACGTCAAGCCATTGGAGTTGCGCCTGCCGATGGTCGTCCTCGTTCCATGGCTCGAAACGGCCGTCGTACAGGATCGCCTTGGCTTCGCGCTGCGACATGCCGACGGCAACGCCACGATTTTGAGCGGCGCCGTCGCAGTCCAAGACCGTCTTGTCGCGCACAACAACGAGCGGCCTGCCGTCGCTTGGAAACCGCTTCGCGTAGAATCCGTCAAGACGCAAACACACAATCATGTAGAACTCCGTACACTATATTATCATGCAGTGCACGGAAAAGGAAGGCCCTTGTAGGCATATGCCTGCTTTTTGAAGCGGCCAGCTAAGCAAACGCCAAAGAGGGCCTAGCCCCCGTCGATCTCGCCCAGAGTCGGGCTCTCGGCCATGCCGGCAATGCGCGATTCCAGCGTTTTCAGGTTGTTGCCGAGCTTTCTCAGCAGACTCTCGGGATCGACCTCCTCGTTGCGTCTGCGAAGCGCCTGATAGGTCGCCACGGACGTGACTCCCGCTACAAAACCCAGAAAAAAGGCGAATGTCTGTCGACCCATGGTTCCGTTTTACCTTCTTTTCCTTTTCTCGGCCGTTTTTGGATGTTAACACACCAAGAAAAGTCTCACGCATCCCGATAATAGGCTTATGATTTGGAAACGCAAGGTTACCCAGCGTTACGAAGCTTGGGACCGAATGAGCCTTGACCAGAAAGCTGAGGTTTGTGGCTCATTGCTGGCGCTTTGTACGTCGCTCCTCGAACGCTCCGGCGACTTGGTCGTCAGTCCAGGTTCGGCGAACAGTCAATCCTTCATGCGCTCTCTTCTCACCTATGCGGCCTCGCTGAAGTCTTCGCCTTGGACGCCTCATCTTTGCGAGCAAAACCGTGTCGGCCTTGAGGCGGGATACGCCCAGTTTGGCGCATGGCAAAGGCAAACGGTCGAAGACCTCATCCACGACATATCCGAATCGGCGCGAAACCTGGTCGGAACCGTTTCCACCGCCATCGACGAGGGGGACGAGACCGTTGCCCTGTTGCGCAGACTGACCTATGGGCTTGAAAACGCGAAGAATCAAGACGACATCGTGGCGATGCGCCAATTGGTGCTGACGCAAATCAACATCGCCAAGGTTTTGTTTGAAAGACAAACCGAACTGCAAAAGAGCCTCACGGAAGCCCAAGAACAAGCTCTGATCGAACTTGAGCAAAAGCTTGCGATAGCCGAGTCGGCCAGCCACACCGATTACTTGACTCAGCTGGCCAATCGCGCGGCCTTCGATTACTATGCCTCGGCCATGATCCAAAAAGCCAAGTACGAGGACGCCGACGTCGCGGTGGCCATCCTGGACCTCGACTCGTTCAAAGAGATCAACGACGCTTACGGGCATGCCGCGGGCGACGCCGCATTGAACGCAACCGCGGGACTGCTCAAGAAATTCCTCGGCAAGCAGGCTTTCATCGCCCGTCTCGGGGGGGACGAGTTCGCCGTTGCCTGGTTCGGAACATCCAAAGAGCTGAGAGGGCGGTTGTCTGCCCTTGTTCGGCACGTCTCCTGTCGTAGAATCAACCTCCTCCTTGGTGAAGGCAGCCAAGTGGAAGTCAAGCTTGGAATCAGCGCTGGCGTTGCCGAGGTGTTTCAAGACGACACGCTCCAGGCAGTGCTGGCCCGAGCGGACAAAGCGCTTTACGACTCCAAGCGTGCTGGCAAGGGACGGGTAACGGTTGACGATCGTCAGGCAGCCTAAATAAAGGGCATACGCCGTCCCAGCGGGGGCAGCCAAGCCAAGTAAACTTGTCGCCATGAGCTCCAACAAACACGAAGAGGAGGTGCGGTCCGCTTTCAAAAACCGCGCCTATTTCTACCTGCATGTTTACGACGAACTGGCAGCCGAACTGGGTCCTGAGAGGGCCAAACAGATCATGAAGCGCGCGATATTCAAGCGAGGCGTCGAGGCTGGCCGGGCCTTCCGCCGATTCGCCCCATCGGACATGAAAGGTCTATGCGAGGCTTTCGTCGGTGGCAGCCCCGCGGACGGAGCCCTATTTTGCCCGGTCGTCGAGCGTTGCGACGCCGAAGGCATTGATATCACATTCAAGAGATGCCCCTTGAAAGAGGCTTGGCTTGAAGCTGGGCTCCCTGAAGAAAAAGTAGCCCTGCTTTGCGAGATCGCAGCCACAGTCGACTACGGAACCTTCGAGGGAAATGGGTTTGCCTTTTCCGCCAACACTTATAAGCCAGGGGCCGACGGTTGCTGCCACTTGCACATCCGTCCAGGCCAATAAACTGAAGATCCCCCATGGGCCAATGGAAAGCTGAAGATTTTTTAAACACTCAAGCGATTTTGGAGATGCGCGCCGTGCTGACGGCTGCCGAGCTCGACGTCTTTAGCAAGCTCGACGATCGCCCCGTCCCACTCGAGCAGATCGCTCAGGCGATCGGCGCGAGGACGAGACCCCTGGCGATTCTTCTCGATGCCCTCGCATCGATGGGTCTCTTGACCAAGTCGAGCGACTGTTATTTCTGTCCTCCCGAGATCGCCGCTCAGTTGTCGGCCAAGTCGCCCGAGTCGGTTTTGCCGATGGTGCGCCACATGTCCCACGTGTGGGCGAACGCCACCAAGCTGACATCGAAAGTCTTGGGCCAGGACGAAATCGAGAGCATGTCGCCGGAGGAGCAGACGAGGGCTTTCATTGGCGCGATGCACGTGCGGGCAAGGAACCGGGCCGATTCGATCGTCCAGCAGGTCAGCGCCTGCGAACAGGAGAGACTTATTGATATCGGCGGAGCCTCGGGTTCGTACACGATCGCATTCCTGCGGGCCAATCCTCGGATGACGGCAACCCTTTTCGACCTGCCCTTGGTAACCGAACTCGCCCGAGAGCGACTAGCGCACGAAGGCCTTCTGGAACGAGTGGCCATCGTTTGCGGAGACTTCGAGAAGGACAACCTGCCGGGAGGGCACGACCTTGCTTTTCTTTCAGCAGTCGTGCATCAGAACAGCCACGAACAGAACATCGAGCTTTACAAGAAAACCTTCCGGGCGCTGGTGCCGGGCGGAAGAGTCGTAATTCGCGACCATGTGATGAGCGAGGACCACACGTCGCCGCGATCGGGAGCCATCTTTGCGATCAACATGCTTTGTGGCACCGACGTCGGCGGCACCTACTCCTTCTCTGAAACGAAACAGGCGCTGACTGAGGCCGGCTTTGAAAGAGTTCGCGCTCTCTCGACGGACGCAGAAATGGACTGCCTGGTCGAAGCTTACAAACCGCTGTAAAAGAAAAGGCCCCCCGGGACGAGGGGCGCTGTGGAGGGGAGGGTTATGTTGCAAGGAACTCCAGTTGCTGCTTGCCCTCGTTGAAGTTCCGAACTATGGACGGAACGTTCAAAGCGAATCGTTCGGGTGTGATAACGTTTCAACCGATCTTTTTGAGAATTTCCTGCCATCTCGCCTTGTGCGATTCGTGCCAGCAGTCAGGTTCGTAGCCAAGCCTCAGGTAGGTTTTTATGGCCGGCAACCTCCAGTCGTCTGTCAAAAGCAAAGAGTACTTGCAGCCCAGCTCTTTAGCGGCATGCAATACGGCCAAACTGACTGCCAAGCCGAGTTTTTTGCCATGGTGGCTGGGGTTCGCGGCCACCCAGTGCAGGATGCCCGAGCCAGGATGCTGTTCTGGTTCCAAGAGCAAAGTCGCCGTAGCAACGGCATGGTGCCCTTTGACAATAACAAACGTCTTTTGGCACGCCGGATTTCCAAGAAGTTGCTCCAGCACGCGCTGAGGCGTCCATCCGTTATCGTTGAAAGCGACTGCCATCAAATCGGCGAGAATTGAGGCGTCCTCTTCACGGGCAGAGCGAAGATCATAGCCGGGCGCCAGATCGGGCCATGGCGGCAGTCCGTCAAGGTTCGGGCGCTTCATCCGGATTTGAGGCAACGATGGTCCCTTCTTTGTTTCTTCGCACATACACCGCTCTCCTTGCCATTCGAGGGCATTGAATTGAACAGGCAACAGAGTCTATTTGTAAATCTTGTAAAGCGAAGGGTCGGATTTTGTGTCGAGTTTGATATCGACGTCCCAGGTCGTCGTGATCGGTTTGGGCGGCATTTTGCCGATGGCAACCATCTCCGTGATGGAATATTGTTTCAGCTCGTAGTTTTGGGTGATCAGCATGGTGTAAGTTCCGCGGACCTCGGCAGCAAGATAAGGCCTCCAGTCACCCGTAATGACGTATACAGGCTCGCCTTTATACGGCGAACTTCCCTTGACAGTCATCGTCTTCCATTGGTTTCGGATATAACTTAGGTCGTCTTTGTGGGCGATTGCAATATCGAGCGGAACCGAACGGTCTCCTATGCTCTTGGACGCCGCGTGATAAACCTCGCCGATCTCCATAAGCTTGCCGTCGAACACCTGTTTTTCCACAAGGCGATCCGCGTTCACCCACCCGGTTTTCACCAAATTGACAAGTTCTTGAGGCACGTCGTAGCAAAAGTATTGACCGGTTGAACTGGTTAACCACACGTCCGGCGGCATGCGGTTGGACACCTGTTTGATGTAAATTTTGTACTTTCTTTCAAATTGGAACTGCGTGGCCACTGTGTAGACTTTTTTGTCGTACGTCTGGGTCATCAAGATGTTCCCAACAGTCTCCCTAGAGTCGTAGTACTTCTTGAACATCTGACTAACGATCGTCGCTGCTTGAGGCACGACACCTGCCCTTGACGTTTGAGGTGAAGCTGTTTGAAAGGCAAACGATACGGCAACGAGGGCGATAATCGACATCAACCACCTCCTATCTTGCCCACTTTATATCCTCGACACCTTCCAAGCGGTTGAAGGTTCTCGCGCCGACGAAGAACCAGTCTGAAAGCCGGTTGAGAAAAACCAAAATCTCTTTTCTCACGGTTTCTTCTTTGCTGAGCGCCCACAGGGTTCTTTCTGCACGGCGGCATACAGAACGAGCGTGGTGGTAGCGCGCCGCGCCTTCGGAGCCACCGGGCAGAATGAAGTTCCTTAAGGGCTCAAGGGTTTCGTCTTGCTCATCCATGGACCTTTCAAGAAACGCTATCGACTCGTCGTTGATGGCCTGGAGGGCAATTGGACTGCCCGAAGGTGTGGCCAGCTCAGCACCGATATCAAAAAGCATTCTCTGGATTGCGACCAGTGGCTCTTCAAGCGGCGTGTTCGATGACACGACTCGGCACAAGCCTGTGCAAGCGTTCAATTCATCCACGTCTCCTACGGCTTGCATCTTCAAGCTGTCCTTTCGTACGCGGCCGCCGCCGAGAAGTCCCGTTTCACCAGTGTCGCCAGTTTTGGTGTAAACCTTCATCTTTTTGAACCTATAACCCTGAGAACGAACACCGGCAAAGCCTTGGCCTTCGCCAGCTTCTTGGGATTGAGGAGCAACCTCCAGAGCCACTCCAGCTTCATCTTTTGCACAACCTGGGGCGCGCGTTTGGTCTTTCCGCTGAAAACGTCGAAAGATCCGCCCACGCCAATCGCCACGGAAGCCTTGATAATCTTCATGGTTCGATAGATGAACTTCTCCTGGCGTGGTATGCCCATGGCGACAAACAGGATATCCGGCTTCGCCTCGGCGATCTCGTGCGCAACAATTTCGTTGCTATCTTCGGGAAAGTATCCGTGCCTTGTGCCGACGATGTGGCAGCCAGGATGACGAAGACGCATGCGCTCCGCCGCCATTTCAGCCACTCCGGGGGCAGCGCCTAAGAAAAAAACACGGTAACCCTTTTGAGCGCTCATGGCGCAAAGGTGATCCACAAGATCGACGCCTGAAACCCTTTCCGGGATCGGCTTGCCTTGCCGTTTGGCGGCCCACAGAACGCCCTCGCTGTCCGGAGTCACTAAATCGGCCCTTTTGAGAATTTCCCTAAACTCCGCGTCTTTTTGTGCGGCAACGATACCGCTGGCGTCCGCGGTAACCACCATATGGGGAACTTGCTCTTGGATAAAACGGTCCAGCAGATCCAGCACGGACGAGAAACCCATTCGATCGACTGGAACGCCCAAAATCGATACCCTGTCGCCTCTTTGACGGATCGTTTTCGTTCCCATGGACTGACGTCAGTTTACCCCTAGGTCCAATGGGTACGGTGTCCGGTTGCCCCCCACGCTTAGAGCAAGTTCGCCCCAAATTCGGATATCATTGGAGTAGCAAAAACTATGGCGAATACAATCCGCATCAAGATCCAACGGCAAGCCGGCAAGGACGCTCCGAAGTACTGGGAGACCTTCGAAATACCCTATCGAGAAAAGCTCAACGTTATTTCCGCGCTTATTGAGATTCAACGGAACCCCAAGACGAGCGAAGGCAAAACCGTGCAACCGCCTGCTTGGGAGGCAGCGTGTCTCGAAGAAGTGTGCGGTTCCTGCAGCATGGTGATTAACGGCGGCGTGCGGCAAGCCTGTACGGCGCTGATCGACGAGATCGCCATCCCAAAGGGCGAGGTCCTCGAAGTCACCTTGCAGCCAATGACCAAATTTCCCATTGTGCGAGACCTGATCGTCGACCGGTCGAAAATGTTCGAGAATCTCAAAAAAATCAAAGGATGGGTCCCGATCGACGGGTCGTTCGACCGAGGGATGGCACCACCGCAAGACGACAACGTCCGCCAGTTGCGATACGCGCTCTCCCGTTGCATGACGTGCGGATGTTGCATGGAGGCGTGTCCCCAGGTCAACCCCAAGTCCCCTTTCGTCGGCCCAGCCGCACTCGCCCAAGCTTTGGTCTTCAACCTCCACCCGGTTGGAAAGAGCATCGAAAACGACCGACTGGAATACCTGACTTCCGAAGAAGGGATCAGCGGGTGCGGCAACGCCCAAAACTGTGTCAAGGCCTGCCCCAAGCTTATCCCACTGACCAAAGCCATTGCGATCCTAAATCGAGACACAACCGTCTACAAGTTGAAGCGCTGGATGGGCCTTATCGGTTGAAGCCGGGCGCTCAAGAGGCAAGCATGCGAATAAGGGTCTTTTTGCTGGCAGTTTTCGCATGTGGCGCGGCATCAATCCAAGCCCAGCCGGCTTTGGCCAAGGCTGAGTTGATTCTTCCGGCCAAGACGGCGCAGGCCGGCGCTACGGTGAAGGCGATAGTCAGGCTGAGCATTCCGCCCGGTTACCATGCCTACCAAAACCCGCCGTCCAAGGACTACATGATTCCGGTAAAAGTCTCCATGCTATCCAAGGACTGCGTATTGAAGGAAGCAACCTACCCGGTCGGCAAAGAGGTCAAGCTGCCGGGCGAGGCTGATCCCATCCGTGTATATGAGGACAGGCTGGACATCCCCGTTAAGATCGTTGTCCCCCAAAAAACCGGGCAAGCTGTGATCAAGATAAACGTCAACTATCAGCTTTGCGTGGGTGGCGAATGCTACCCTCCCGAGGATTCGACGGCAACGGCTAAGATCAGTGTAACGACGGTGAAGAAGTGATCGCGTCCTTTAAAGTCCGGGATGTTGAGATCGGCGGCCCCGGCCTTGTTCTGATTGCGGGGCCTTGCATGGCCGAATCTCAGGACCTTTGTGACGAGGTTGCCGGCACGCTGTCGGAGATCTGCCGATCGGTCGGTCTTGGCTACATCTTTAAAGCCTCCTTCGACAAGGCCAACCGCACATCCGCCGATTCGATCCGAGGAGCGGGTATCGAGAAGGGTTTGGAGTTCATTCGCTCCACTGGAGCTCGGTTCTCCGTGCCGACCACAACCGACGTCCACCTGCCGGACCAGTGCCCGCATGTGGGAGAGGCGGTTGACCTTGTTCAGGTCCCAGCTTTTCTGTGCAGGCAGTCCGATTTGCTTCTGGCCGCGGCAAAAACCCTAAAACCCGTCAATGTTAAAAAGGGTCAGTTCCTTGCTCCCCACGATACGAAGAACATCGTTGAAAAGCTACGGAGGTTCGGTGCCAAAGGCATCATGCTGACCGAACGAGGCACGACCTTTGGCTACAACACTCTGGTCGTCGACATGCCGGGACTGGAAATCATGCGCTCGTTCGGGGTGCCTGTTTGCTTCGATGCCACTCACTCGGCCCAACGGCCCGGGGGAGCCGGGACGGCTTCCGGCGGGGTGCGCGAATCGATTCCGGCCATGGCCCGCGCCGCGGCAGCCGTTGGAATCGATGCGTTGTTTTTGGAAATCCATCCGAACCCGGAAAAGGCGTTGAGCGACGCCGCGACCCAATGGCCGCTCAGCAAGGCCAAGGAGTTGCTTGAGCAGGTCATGAGCATCCGAACGGCCCTCATGCGCTAGTCTTTGATCGGAAGAGACACCGTGAAGCACGAACCGGAACCGAGTTCGCTATCCACTTCGACCCGCCCTCCATGCGCCTCGACAATGTGCCGAACGATGCTCAATCCCAAACCGGTGCCGCCCGACGCGCGCGACCTGGCTTTGTCCACCCGGTAAAAACGTTCAAAAATCCTGTCCAGGTGTTCTTCGGCGATGCCGATTCCGGTGTCTTTGACCTCGATTTTCGCCGTTTGATCATTCGACGAAACACTGATCTGGACGGCGCCGTCGTTGGTGTACTTGAGCGCGTTGTCCACCAGGTTGAGAACCACTTGGCTGACCTGAAACGGGTTGGCATGGATCTCCAGTTGCTCAGGGCCGTGGTAAGTAAGGGCGATCCCCTTGTCGTTCGCCATGATGCGCACCTGGGTCAAAACGCCTTTGACAACATCGACCAGGTCGCACTCTTGTTTTCGCACGGGCCCCGATTCGCTTGAGCTCAGCACAAGGAGATCGTTGGAAATCATAGCCAAACGGTCTACCTCATGGATGATCTTGCCCAGGTATTTTTCTCGGAGCGAGGCGGACGGCCTTTTTTCGTCAAGAAGAGTTTCTGCGAGCGCCCGAATGATGGACAGGGGGGTTCTAAGCTCGTGGGACACGTTGGCAACAAAATCTTGCCTGACCCTTCTCAGGCGAACCAGGTCTGATGTGTCAATGATCGAGACGAACACCTGGCCGTTTTCAGTGCGCGGCCACACTTTCACTTGACCTATCATTTCTGAAGGATAGTTGAAGTTGATCTCCATGCTTTCGGGCTTGTTATTCTTCGCCACTCGGGCAATGGCTTGCTCTAGGTCATACGAAAGCGTCACGCCGGAAACGGATTTACCAGTCGGTTCCTCCGTCTTAAACAGATCGGCCGCCCTTGGATTTGCGAACATAATTTTGCCCGCCACGTCCGTGATGAACACGGCCACATCCAGGCCGTCTGCGAAGGCGTCAATCGCCCCTTTCTGTTCCTCAATTTGGGCCAACAAACTCGTTTCCTCCTCCTTGAGCGACAACGTTTCTTGGGCTCGGTTGCGGTTATCAAGCTCGATCATCAAAACGACCAACCCGATGCCTGTTGTAACAACCACATAAAAGACTCTTAGTCCTCCCGGGATTGGGTTGGCAAACGTAACCCCAAACAAGAGACTGGCCAACCCCAAGAGCAACCAAGCCTTCCATGAGATCCCAAGAAACTTCACTATTCTCATTGATTATGCTGGTTGTATCTTAAAACAGTGTTAACGGAATGGGTTTATGAGTACGATTTGCGTGCCCCGATTGTTCGCAATGACCGAATTGCCATAACCCCGTGTAGGAATTGTCCATAATGGTTGTGAAAGATGCCAGAACTTGACGCACGAAAGCAAATAATACTGCGCGCTTTGGTATTCGAATACGTTCGCGCGGCGGAACCCGTTGGCAGCGAGTTGATCGTGCAAAACCACGATTTGGGAGTGCGATCAGCCACGGTTCGCAACGAACTCGCCGAGATGGCCGAGCTAGGATACCTGGAGCAGCCCCACACAAGCGCAGGACGTATCCCATCGGATAGGGGCTTTCGATACTATGTCGACCGGTTGGTCATTGAAATAGAGCCGGATGAGGCGACTCGACAGCAAGTCAAGGAAAAGGCGGGAGAGGGCGAGGTCCTTCAAGACTTGTTGCGGGATACCACAGCTTTACTGAGCAGACTGACCAAAATGTTGGCCGCGGCGACCATCGTCAAGGACCAAAACGTCGTCATCCGAAATGCATTGGTCAGCGCGATTGGTCCGAATCAAGCGCTATTAGTAATGGTTCTTAGCAATGGCACGGTCGAGAACCGTTTGATTGAGTGCCCGACGGGATTGTCTCTTGAAGACGTCGGGCGCACGAATGAAATGCTAGCCCAAGCAGTCAACGGCAAGACACTGCGAATGGCTATGCGACTGAAAACGCCGGCCGTTGCCGCTTCGGATGGGCAAAACAAATTCATGGCCTCCGTTTGGACGGCCATTCGAGCCGTCTCAAAAGAGCGAACGAGGGGGACCGTGGTCACCGAGGGCGAAGAGTTCATGGTTGCCCAACCCGAGTTTCAGAGGGACGTCCGTCTGCTTTCGGAAGTCCTTGATTCGCTTGGGGACGACAACATTCTTTATGATGCTTTGCAGCTGCCGGTCGAACAAGGAAAGTCAATCACCATTGGCCTCGAGAACAGACCTGACGCTTTAATGCCTCTATCGATCATCCGTCGCAGCTTCTACGTCGGTGAGAACGAGGCAGGAGTGATCGCCGTCATTGGCCCGAAAAGAATGCCTTACGACACAAGCATCCCCTTGGTAAGTTTCACGGCACAGGCACTGTCTGAGGCCCTTACCAAGTTTTTAGGGAGTACTTAATGACTTATTTGCATGTCGTCGGCCTGCGTCCCGGGTTAACCTCGCATCTGTTGAAGCCAACGCAAATGGCGGCTTGACAAAGGAAGAGGGCTTTGCCAAGATCGCCGATTGGGGAGAGAAGTTGCGTGAACTTCAAGATTTGCTCTTTTATGCTTCCGAGAACAGCTGTCTCGTCATTCTACAGGGCATGGACGCCAGCGGCAAAGACGGAACGATCCGTCGCCCAGCCCGTTGCGTCAACATCCAGAGTTGCCGCGTGGCCTCCTTCAAGCAGCCCACGCCTTGGGAGCTGAGCCACGACTTTCTATGGCGTGTTCACGCGCACACAACTGCCAAGGGCCAGATGGCGGTGTTCAACCGGTCCCATTATGAGCACGTTGTTGTCGTTCGAGTTCATGGAATCGTGCCCAAAGACATCTGGAAAAGTCGCTACGAGCAAATCAACAACTTCGAAAAGCTCTTGGCCAAAAACGGCACGATCATCCTAAAGTTCTTTTTGCATATCGGCAAAAAAGAGCAAGAAGAGCGTCTCCTGGTTCGGGAGCGGGATATTGAGAAAGCGCGGAAGCTTTCTGTTGGCGACTGGAAGGAACGGGAACTCCGGAGCGATTACATGGTAGCCCACGAGGACGCGCTTGAGAAATGCCCCACAGATTAGGCGCCGTGGCACATCATCCCCGCCGAGCACCAGTGGTTCCGGGATCTTGCGGTGATCGAGCGCATTTTGCTTAGCCTCGAACCCTTCAAAGAGGGGTGGCTCGCCAAACTCGATCGAATTGGTCGCTCAGCACTTGAAGAAATTAAAGCCTATCGTTCGCAAAAACAGCTTTCTTAGCCCCGAGACGAAATAGGTGCTTTTGCGTTTTTTATCGCAAGATCTTTTGGTCCTTGAACACTGAGTAAACCGGTTATTTCCTTGCCGGTGCTTTTTGAAGCAAGCACCATCGGCACGGCTGACATAGTCTTTTAATCTTGCACCAAGTAGTTGTGGCAGGGGCAAGTCATGAAGTGGTTCTTAAACCTGAGGACATCCGTGAAACTCGCCATCGGGTTTGGACTTTCCGTATTTTTGACATCCTTGTTGGGCTTCCTGGCCCTTCTGAGCAGCGCTGAAATGAACCGCATTCAACAATCGATTGCGAGCGACTCGTTGCCAGGCGCAGTCGTGTCCGGCAAAATTGGCGCCTGCATCAATAACATGCGCACACGAGTCATGCGCGTTGTGCTCTCGAGCAACAAAGAAGTCGTAGAAAAGGCGATTCAAGCTTACGACAAGGCTCTTAAAGAGGGTCAAGACCTTTTGACACAGTACGAGCCGACGGCCGTAACGGATAAGGACAAACGACTTTTATCAAGATCTCAAAAACGCTTTTGAAGCGCAAGCCAGGTTTGATGCAACGGTCATATCCATAGCGAGCGTCGACCGCTCCAAGGCCGAAAAGATGCTGGACAAAGAATCGCGAGACAATTTTCGGGGAAAGTTGGAGCCCGCCATCAACGCCATCCTCGAATACAAGTCCAGGCATGCCGAAGAGCAAACACAGACGGCCCAGTCGACTTACCTCAGTGCGAGAAAAACGATCATCTTGACAACCTTAGTCGCAGCCGGAATCGCCCTCTTTTTCGCATGGTTTATATCGTCACGCATATCGGCCATGGTGTACGCTCTCAACGACCGGTTTTCCAGCCTTGCCAAACGGTGCGCGGCAAGCCTGTGCGAATCCCTTGAAGCGCTGGCGAACTACGACTTGACAGTGGCGCCTCAGCCCGCAACGCAGCCCATTCCGATCGTAGCCAAAGACGATCTCAACCCAATGGTTCAAACCTTTAACGAGTTGCTTGAATCAATTCACAAGTCGATGGAAAGCTTTATCGTTGCCCGGGGCTCGCTCATCGCTCTAGTGCAACAGCTTCAAATTAACGCCTCCACCGTAACGGAGACGAGCGAACAGCTCAGCGTGGCCACCGAGTAAACCGGGCGCGCCTCGTCTGAGATCGCTCAAGGGAGCGAGCGCCTTGCCCAATCAGCGAACAAGGCCTCGATAGCCATGGACAGCCTCCATAAAGAAGTCCTCGAGGTCAAGCAGTCCTACGAGGCTACCGCCGAGATGGTGAATGAAGCTGAACGGGAGATCAAGAAAACCTTGGAGGTTGCCGGCAAAATGGCTGCTCAGGCCAAAAACGTCGCCGAAACGGCCAAGGCCGGCCAAAAGAAAGTGGAGGAAATCATCTCCTCCAACTCCAAGATCAACGCCCAGGTGGCGAGTTCGTCGGTCCAGGTATCCGAACTAGACAAGGCCAGCGAGCAAATCGGGGCCATCGTCGAGTCCATCGAACAAATCGCTGAGCAGACGAACTTGTTGGCCCTGAATGCGGCGATCGAGGCTGCTCGAGCAGGAGAGCACGGGCGCGGCTTCGCGGTCGTCGCCGAAGAGGTGAGAAAGCTGGCCGAGCAGTCAGGCGCAGCGACCAAAGAAATTTCGACGCTCATCGATAACATCCGTGCCAACGTCGCCACCACCGTGGAATCGATAAACGGCACGGTGCCTTTGGTGGAAGCCGGAAGCAAGGTGATTGAAGAGGCGGGACACGGTCTTTGAGCCAAATCGCTGAAGCCGTGCAAAACGTGGCCGTCGACGCTCAAGGCGTTCGCGAATCCGGCGCGATCAGGTCTTTAACGCTATGTCTCAAATCCGCTTGGCTGCTGACAAAAGCTTGGAGTTGACCGAAAACATGACCGAGGAATCGAAAGCTGTAGCCGAGACAATCACCGGCGTTGCCGCAATCAGCGAGGAAACCGCCGCAAGCGCGCAAGAAACCAGTGCCACGGCGGAAGAGGTCAGCGCGTCAGCCAGCGAACTCAGTCGAATGGCGAGGGACCTGCGGTCCATCGCTGATCGATTCAAAACGGAGCCCGGCTTGAAACAAGAGCTGCGCCTGGCATCGTAGTTAACTTCGTACGATCCAATTCTGCCGTGCAACACCGCCAAGGGGACAACTTCGTCTCCTGTCAGTTTCAAGCAAGGTTGAAAAAGATGTCGCGTGACTCGAGCTGGCTTCGATGCCATTCCGAGTGAAGGCCCCCCAACGACCGGCACAACAACTGAGGCGCGGTAGAATGGTAACGATGGCGCGACGAAACCCTGACGATTGGCTTTGGCAGGTCGGCACTGAGCTTCAACGCATGTCCGAGGAAATGTTTCGTACGGGTGTGACCCTCATTCGAAAGAATTTTTGGGAACCGAAGATCGACCTTGTTGAAACAGACACAGACTTTGTTCTTAAGGCAGAGATCGCCGGCGTTCACGGCAACGACATTCAGTTGCTCTACAACCCAGACGAGCACGCCATCGTGATTCGCGGCACCCGTCTTGAAGAAGAATTTCCAAAAGTGTGCCGTCGAGGTTGCCACCAACTCGAGATTTATTATGGTGATTTCCATAGAGAGATCAAATTGCCCGAAGGCGCGGTCGACCCCAACGGGATTCGCGCCAAGTACGCCAACGGCTTCCTGGTTGTGTTTGTGCCCAAAGTCGATTCGTGCCGTCGCGATGAATAGGTTGTGTCTATGCCAGATATGAAACTCCCCATCGAGGAACAAACCGAAGCCGAAGAAAAAGAGCCCCGCATTGATCAACCTAGCAACGAAGAGGCGAAGCCGGACATTCCTCCCGAACTCAACATTCTTCCGTTGCGCGATTCGGTGATTTATCCGATGCTTATCGCCCCCCTTAGCGTCGCGCGCGAGGCCAGCGTCCAGCTCATCGACGAGAGCATTACCGGCAATAACAGGCTTATCGGAGTCGTCGCCCAAAAAGAGCCGCACATTGAAGTGCCTGGCTTCGACGACGTTTATGAGTACGGATGCGCCGTGATCATCAGGACTCTCGTCAAAATGCCGGACGCCGTCAGGCTTATTGTTCAAGGCGTCGCCCGATTCAAGATAGTCGCACGCATTCACGAGACACCCTACCTGCGCGCCAAGATCGAGGTCATCGAAGAACCGGAAATACCGGAGAACATAGCCGAGGAAATCGAGGCGATGCGCCGGTCGGTCGCCGCTCTGTTTGAGCAGGCGATCCGATTGAGTCCCCAGTTGCCGGACGAGCTGCGCTCCCTGACCCAGTCCGTTCAGGAAACCAATGTCATGGCCGACCTGATCGCCGCCCACATGTTGCTCGGCGTCCAGGACAAACAGAAGATTCTCGAAACCGCAGACATTCACGATCGCCTAAAAAGCCTGCTGGAGATGATGAGCAAAGAAGTCCGCGTGCTCGAGCTATCTTCGAAGGTCCAAAGCGAAGTGAACACGGAGTTGAGCAAGTCTCAGCGTGAGTATTACCTGCGCGAACAGCTCAAGGCTATTCAGCGTGAACTTGGGGAGTCGGACGAGCGCGGCGAGGAGCTGGCGGAGTTGCGCCAAAAAATCGATGAGATCGGTCTGCCTGAAGAGGCCTTGCGGGAGGTCAACCGCGAATATGACCGCCTGCGAAGAATGTCACCGGGGGCGCCCGAATACACCGTGGCCCGAACCTACATCGACTGGGTGATCGCTCTGCCATGGAACAAATCGACTGAAGACAATTTGGACCTTGCCGAGGTCAAGAGGGTGCTGGACGCCGACCATTACGGTCTGGAAAAAGTCAAGGAGCGCATTCTCGAGTTCCTCGCCGTCCGCAAGGTCAAGAAGGACGGGCGCATTCGGCAGCCGATCCTTTGTTTCGCAGGCCCTCCAGGCGTCGGCAAAACCTCACTAGGAAAGTCGATCGCCCATGCGCTCGGTCGTAAGTTCGTCCGCATTTCCCTTGGCGGCATGCGCGACGAAGCGGAAATCCGCGGGCACCGGCGCACTTACATCGGCGCCCTTCCTGGCCAGATCATCCAAGGCCTGCGGCGCGCGGAAACGCAGAATCCCGTTTTTATGCTCGACGAGATTGACAAGCTCGGCAGCGACTTTCGCGGGGACCCTTCATCCGCGTTGCTGGAAGTTTTGGACCCGGAGCAGAACTCGACTTTTCGGGACCACTACATCGACTCGACCTTTGATTTAAGCAGTGTGTTTTTCATTACGACGGCCAACCGTCTGGACACAATCCCCGCCCCTTTGAGGGACCGCATGGAAGTGATCGAGCTAGGGGGGTACACGGAAGAGGAAAAGTTTGAGATTGCCAGGCGGCATTTGGTGCCAAAACAAATTGAAGAACACGGCCTGAGACCGTCTCAAATCGCCTTCGACCCGAAGGCCTTGCACACGCTCATCCGAAACTACACACGTGAGGCCGGTGTTCGAAACCTCGAGCGCGAAGTTGCCAGCGTCGTGAGAAAGGTGACCCGTCAATTTGCAGAGGGCAGGAAATCGAAGGTCACGGTGACCAACAAGTACTTGCAAGGCGCTCTCGGGGCACCGCGGTTCCTGCACGAGGAGGTTCTCGAGCGGGACTTGACGCCAGGAACCGCAATCGGCCTGGCTTGGACCCCCACTGGGGGAGACGTTCTCTTCATTGAATCCGCCAAAATGCCCGGAGCCAAGGGCCTAATCGTGACGGGCCAGCTTGGCGACGTGATGAAGGAAAGCGTTACCGCGGCTTTAAGCTACATTCGAAGCCATGCGGATGAGCTTAACGTCGAGAGTGAGGTGTTTGAAAAAACTGAGATTCACGTGCACGTTCCCGCCGGAGCCGTGCCCAAAGACGGGCCAAGCGCGGGAATCACGATGCTGACCGCGCTCGTGTCCCTTTTTACAGGCAAGAGGGTCAAACCGAGGCTGGCAATGACTGGAGAGGTGACTCTTAGCGGCCAAGTGCTCCCGGTCGGCGGCATCAAAGAAAAAACTTTGGCAGCCCATCGAGCTGGCGTCGAAACGTTGATCATGCCGTCCGACAACGAGAAGGACTACCTCGAGGACGTGCCTGAGGAAATCCGCAAAAAACTCAAGGTTCATTTTGTGAAGCGTGCGGATCAGGTGTTGCGCATCGCGCTTGAAAAATAGCTAGCAGGGCAAGGAAAACCAGAAAGTGGCGCCTTCGCCCTCCTTGCCTTCAGCCCAAACCTTTCCACCATGTCTCGACACAATTCGTTGCACGGTGGCCAGTCCTATTCCGGTACCGGGATACTCCTCTGTGGAGTGCAACCTCTGAAAGGGGGCGAACAATTTTTCGGCGTATTCCATGTTGAACCCCGCGCCGTTGTCTTTGACGAAAACTTTGATGCAACCATCTGCTAGAACGGCTCCGACCTCAATCCGTGGCGAGTTTACTTTAGACGTGAACTTTAAAGCGTTCTCAAGAAGATTGCGCAAGACAATCCCTATCATGTCGGCATCTGCAAAAACGACGATTTCAGGCTGAAAGATTATATCAGCCTTGGGTCCTTGGTAGCCGTTGGCAAGAAGCGTTTCTTCGACAATCGAACGGCAAAGCGCGGACACGTTGACCCTGCTAATCGTCAGCTTCTTTTGCGAAATCCGCGACAGTTGGAGCAGACTATCGATCAGGTTGCCCATTTTCTCAGAGTTGCGGGCGATTCCCTCCAGGTAAGCCCTTCCCTCTTCATCCAAACAGTCTGCGTAGTCCCGGAGCAGGATTTTGCTGAATCCCGCGAGGCTGCGCAATGGAGCCCTCAAGTCGTGCGATACGGAATAGGAAAACGCTTCGAGTTCGTTGATCGACTCCTGCATCTTGAAGGTTCGCTCGCGCACGATTTGTTCCAGCGTCTCGTTCAGATCACGAAGCCGCTCTTCATGACGCTTCCGCTCGGAGATGTTTTGTAGGATGGCGATCGCGGCCACGACCTCGCCCTGCGGGCTTAGCACCGGTGCCGAGGTGATCGAATACCATTCTTTGCCTTGCTCTCCGGCTTCAACGACAACCTCCTCATTGAAAACGGTTTCGCCGCTTGTCAACGATCGGTTCAGCGGAAGCTCGTCAGCGCCAAATCGAACCCCGTCCGGCTTAACACAGGTCCAGGCATCGGAAGAGAGAATATCCATGTCCTCGGTGCCGTAAGCTGGCGCCAAACAACCGCTGGACCTGGCTGCAAGATTGATCAACAGGACTTTGCCCGACGCAGCGTCGGCAATGATTACTCCGGCAGGAGATTGATCAACGGCATTCACCAGCATCGCCCGCGCAATCCGCGCTTCACTCTCAGCCTGGAGGATCCGTTCATTCGCTATTCTCCTCTCTTGTTCGCGTTTGGCGGACACGATGCTTCTCGTCAGCAAGGTTCCCCACAAAGTGAAAAGCAAAATGGCCGAAACAATCATTATCGTCCACTTCGAACTGAAGCCGCTCACGTAGCCAACAGCATCCTTCTCCGGCATGGCGATCTTAATGAACCAAACGATGTTTTCGATTTGTATCGGTAGGCAGTAGGTGATGATGGGAGTTTCGTCGCCAAGGCCTTCGATCATTCCCCTATTCGGCCGAACAGCGGCAACTCCATGCCCACGGCCAGCGTCGATTGTCGCCTTAAGCGCCAATAGCTCACGCAATTCCCAATCGTTGACCTTCTTGCCAACGCTTTTTCGGTTCTTGCTATAAATCACGGCACCCTTTTCATCGTAGAGCACCGCACTGCCGTGTTCACCGAGTTGAATCGAGCCGACGTGCCTGCGGCCAATATCCTCAAAAGGTATCAGAAAAGCAAGTGTCCCAAAAAATTCCCCGTTCCGAAACACCGGGACGTGCACGGCGACAGCATCGAATCCTTCAATCGCACGAAACACAGACGAAACTGTTGTCTTTTTGGTTCGAAAGACAGTCTTGATATGCTCCTGGTCACCCAAGTAAGCACCGACGACGCTTTTTTCTGGATAATTGTAGACAATTTGGCGATTAACGTCAACGCGAGTTATATTAGTAATATTTTCCTTTTGATTCTTATACAAAAGACGAAGCAAGAATTGTCCGTCTTTATTGATTTCAATAACGTTTTCGTGGGCGGCCAAAAATTCTAGCAAGCCTATTTCTAAGCGGAAAAACTCCTCGATTCCGCTCTTGGCAAGCTCCGCCAACCTCCTTTGGTGGGTAAAAACGTGCTCTTTAGCGTCGTTGCGAGCACGCACGAATATGGCGACAAGCAATGCCATGCTTGCCAATGTTAAAATCAAAAGAGCAACATACGACTTGGCCAGCCGCACGGGACCACCTTGACTCAAAAAACGGATACCCCCACGTATCCTACTTTAAAAATCGTCCAAAGGCCAAATTTTAGCCCGATCCGATAGGAACAGATCTTGAATGTCCTCGAACGAGAGACCTGTCGTCAATGGCCTGGCCATGACGTGGGAATGATATTCCGTTTGAACGTCTTTGATCAGACGATGAACGGCCTCGTTGGCTGCTTGCTCGAACGGCAGGTAGGCGCGCACATTGTTCACTTCGCGATGGACTGCCAATTCCCTAACCACATCCATAACCGCAAGCAAAGACTCCTCACACCCAGGCAACACTCCGATCTCCTTAATGATAAGCGACTCCTCGTCCGTTTGAGCAACGGCGTAAGCAGATGCTTTTCGACACTCGCCAAGGCAGGCCGTGTAGGTCACGAACCCGGGTTGCGTCATTCTCGGCAAAACGGCCGTTTCCCAGTAGTGGGGCGACCGCACGTTGGTCAATGGCCTCGACTGGTTGTAAGCCTCGTAAACTTCTTGTATGCGCTCAAGGCTGTTTCGGTCGGAGATCGGGTTGATGGGCATCACCCGCCAATCCTCGAAGGGCTTCTGCTTGTCCTGCAAAAGCCCGTGGCGATATCTAGTTTTTAGTGTCTTCCATCCGTAACGTTCATAATGGGCGTTTACCCCGGTGAAAAGCAAAGACCACTCGCAACCGTCTTTGGCCATGTTCTCAATCGCCATTTCAAGAAGTTTTCCCGAGTGTCCCTTGTTGCGATCCTCCTCGTACGTGGCAACGTTGGCAACGGTACCCGTTTTTTTGATCGAGCCGTCCGCCCACCTCGTGTGACGGATGAAATACTGAACAGCGGAAACGATGCGACCATCCTCAACGGCTACAAGCGTCTGGTGCAGCTGTCGCGTGGTCTCAGCATCCAGGTTGCTTTAAAAAAGCCACTCCCCGACGCCGAAAACCGTGGTCCACAGCCTCATCGCCTCAGGCTCTTCATGCTTTTGGATAGCTCGATATTCGACAGTCATCAGTCCTCCCATAACTCGATTCCAAGATACCCGAAGCCGCCGTTTAAGAGTCTCCGATGTCGGTTCGGTAATGCATGCCTTCAAACGAGATTTTGCTGACCGCGTCGTAGGCGTGCAACCTCGCCGACTCGAGAGTGTCACCCCAACCCGTGACGGCCAACACCCGGCCTCCGCCCGTCACCAGCTGCCCATCCTGAACTGCCGTGCCAGCGTGGAAGACCACAGCATTGGGGCCGAGGTCTGCCGGCAGTGAAATTGGAACGCCCTTGCGATACTTGCCAGGGTAGCCTTCGCTGGCCAAAACCACCGTCACAGCCGATCTTTCAAGAACTTCGACGTCTGGTATCGATTCGCCTTTCGCACAGGCCAGTAATGCGGCAGCCAGACCTTTTCCAATCCTCGCCACGACACTCTGGGTTTCGGGGTCGCCGAACCGCACGTTGTATTCCAAACAGTATGGAACACCGTCCTGAACAAGCAGGCCTGAAAAAAGGGTGCCCCGAAACGGGATGGACCGCTCCTCCAGAGCCCCAAGCATTGGGGCCACAACCCGCTCTTCGGTCTGCCGAAGCAGGTCCGGAGACACCCACTCCAGGGGGCTGTAACTTCCCATTCCGCCGGTGTTCAGTCCCGTATCGCCGGTTCCGACCCTCTTGTAGTCTTGGGCCAAAGGCAAGGACAAAAAACCCCCGTCCGTGCAGAGCGACAAGAGGCTGAATTCTCTGCCATACAACCTCTCCTCCACCACAATGGTCTCGCCTGCCTCCAAGAACTCTTTCTTGACGAGCATCATATCGATGGCATCCTCAGCGTCGGCAGCCGAGGAGCACACGACAACGCCTTTTCCAAAGGCCGCTCCGCTCGCCTTGACGGCAACATGTTTGCCCTCGGAGGCCAGATCGCGCGCGAATTGGATGGCGCTTTGCGGGTCGGTGCAGATCTTGTATGATGCTGTTGGCACGTAAGCTTCGTGCATCAGGGTCTTGGCGAACGCTTTCGATCCCTCCAATTGCGCGCCGTCCCTGCCAGGCCCGAACACATTCAAGCCGACGGTTCTCATGACGTCAGCGACGCCGTCGATCAACGGATTCTCCGGGCCGACCACGACCAAATCGGCCCCTATTTTCCGTGCCAGACCCACAAGGCCGTAATGGTCGGAGACGGCAACCGAGTGGCACTGCGCGCAAGAAACCATGCCCGGGTTGCCCGGTGCCGCATGAACTTCCGCTTCTTGGGAAAGTTTCCATGCCAACGCGTGTTCTCTTCCGCCGGAGCCGATGATCAATATTTTCAATGGCTTATCTCCCTGTCTATGTCCTCAGGTTCAAAAACCGGGCGTAATGCGGCTGAAAACCAAGCAAAACTTTCCCCGTCGGGCCATTTCGGTGCTTGGCGACGATGATCTCGGCCTCCTCCACGCGATTCGGGTCAGGGTCCTCCTCAACCACTCTGTCTTTTTCCTTGTAGTACTCTTCCCGGTAAATGAACATTACGAGGTCGGCCTCTGCTTCAATGGAGCCGGATTCGCGGATGTCGCTAAGCATGGGCCGCTTGTTCTCGCGAGATTCGACGCTTCGGTTCAGCTGACTGAGGGCGATCACGGGAACCTGAAGTTCCTTTGCCAGCGCTTTCAAGGAACGTGCGATTTCAGATATCTCTTGAACGCGGTTTTCGGTGCGCTTGCTGGACCTCATGAGCTGAAGGTAATCCACCAGCACGAGGGATAGGCCCCCGTTTTGCTTGAGCCGCCGACATTTTCCCCGCATTTCCAGGGCGGAAACGTCCGATGAGTCGTCAATGTAGATTGGCAGGCTGTACAGAAGCTCGCACGCGTCGGCCAGCTTTTGATAGTCGCTTTCAGAGAGGTTCGACTTCTTAAGTGCCCCCGAGCTGACGCAACTCTGCATTGAGACGAGCCGTCTGACGAGTTGCTGGCCGCTCATTTCAAGAGAGAACACCGCGACGTTTCCCACGTTGCGTCTGGCGACGTTCAAGGCGAAGTTGAGCACCAAAGCGGTCTTGCCCATCGACGGCCTGGCGGCAACAACGACAAAGTCTCCCGGATAGAATCCTGTCGTTAAGTTGTCCAAGTCATAGAAGCCGGTGGGAGTTCCAATCATGGGCTCGCCGGTCTCGATGATATGGTCCACGTCGAGGAAGAATTCCTTTGCCAGACCCTGGATATGCTGGAAATCCTTACCGAGGCGCCGCCTTCCAACCTCGAACACCAGCTGCTCGGCCTTGTCGACCTTGTCGTCCGCGTCGGAGATCTCGCTATCGCGGACCACGCTGACGATTTGCCTCCCCGCTTCTTCAAGCCGGCGTATGGTGGCTTTGTCCAGTACGATCTTGGCGTATGAGGCTGCATTGGCAGCACTTGGCACCGACTCCATGATTTGGATGAGGTAGTCCACTCCTCCGACTTGTTGCAACTGGCCCCTGGCTGCCAACTCGTCACGCAAAGTGACCAAGTCGACGGGCTTGGCATTGCCGATCAGCTGGCGAATCGCTTGAAAAATAGTCTTGTGCGCTGGCTGATAAAAGTCGTCAGGGCTCAGGATCGTGGCGACTTCGTCGGCCGCCCGCTCGGAAAGCAAAGTCGTTCCAAGCGCGCACATCTCCGCTTCGATGCTGCGAATGGGGCTGAGATCGTCGTGCGGTTCTGGCATCGATAGTGATCATTCTACTGGGTTTGGCAAGGTGAATGCGTGCGCAACCCATCAGGCTTTCTGTATTACCTGCTGGTTAGTCTGTGCTCGCTCAGACCCCTGTCGGACTAGACAAAGCGATCGGGCAAGGTTGCCATTCCCCTTGCTTCAAGCCTTGGCTTTTGGTATAATTGTTACCTGCGTTCGTGCCCAGGTGGTGAAATTGGTAGACGCGCTGGCTTCAGGTGCCAGTATCCGCAAGGATGTGCTGGTTCGAGTCCAGTCCTGGGCACCAGTTCGTTTTTTCTTTTTCCAGGGTAGTAAAGTGGACGCCATGGAACCCATCCTCCAAGATTGCAGGTTTGTGCTGGCCGTTCGTGATTTAAGCGCTTCACAAGCCTTTTATTAGAACGTTCTTGGTTTCCAGCTCGATTTTGAGGCGCCAGGGTGGGCTTTTCTATCCCGTGACCGCTTTCGGGTGATGCTCGGGGAATGCACCGATGCCATACCGGCGAGCGAACTCGGCGACCACAACTACTTTGCTTACATCACCGTAAACGGCATCGATGCCTTATACGAAGAAATCGTCGCCAAAGGTGGTATGCCCTTCTCCACACCGTCCGACAAGCCATGGGGCATGCGCGAGTTCGGCGTTCGAACGCCTGACGGTCATCGAATCCTGTTCGGCCAAGTAGTGCTTGATCAGTCTGGCCGTGCCTCTTGACGAATGGCCCTAAGGGTGTTACGCCCCTTTGAAACGATCCATTCCCATACCTTAACGACGGCCAGTCCCGCCAAGACTCCGCATGTCCAGCCGAACAGCACTTGCGAGGGGTAATGCACCCCGACGTAGATGCGAGAAAGTCCCGTGAGCAACGCCACCGCAATCCAGGGCGTCCCCCACCACCGGAAGTAATAAACCATGACAAAAGCCACGGCCGCCATGTTCGCGCTGTGGGCGGAGGCCGTCCCGAAGCTGGTCAGAGGCTCAACGCGAACGAAAATGTCGGTCAATTCAACGCAAGGGCGGTTCCACTTCAGCCCAGCCTTCAGCAGGTCGGTCATTTCATTCGCAATGGGAAAGGCAATTAGCGTTTGAACGATCGCCTTGCGCCTCGTGGGAGAGCTGAAAAACAGAAAACCGGCAAAAAGAACCATGGCGAAACGCACCCGACCGTCTTTGTTCCCCTCACTGAAAAACCAAAAGAGTGCGGAAAGGTCTTCCGGCCAGGAATTGATGAAGTGAAAAAGACGCAAATCAACGCTGTTCATAGCCAGCCTCCACCCAACGGCCGATATAAAGCACCTCCTCCTCAAGATCAACGCCAAATTGATCCTGGACCGTGCGCTTCGCGAGCTTTGCCAGGTGGCGGATCTCAGTGGCTGTGGCGTTTCGAACGTTCAGAATGAAGTTGGCGTGACGGGGACTGATCATCGCGCCTCCGAGGCGATGCCCCTTTAGACCGCAAGCCTCAATCAGGTATCCGGCTGGCACGACGCCCGCTTGCTTCAATGCCTCCGGCAAGTCCGGCAACGACTGGGCCAAAAGCCTGTTGTAAACGTTTTTAAAGAAGCTGCCGGCACTGGCGGGCGGGGGTTGCTTCGCAATGCGCTGGCGTTGGAAATCCTGGGCTCGGCGGTAGATTTCCGGACGACAACCTCGAGGCAAGTGGAACCATACCCGGGTCACGACAAACGGCATGAACGAGCTTTCCCGAAGCTTGGAGTGCCTGTACGAAAAGCCCATGTAGTCTGGCCTCACTCGCTTGACACCTTCACAATCGCACACCTCGAGCTCGACGATATGCTCGGACACGCAACTTCGATAAGCACCTGCATTGCTTGCCAGCGCACCCCCGAGCGTGCCGGGAATGCCGACGGCGAACTCGAGTCCCGCCAACCCAGCTTGTGCAGCCTTTAGAAATAGGTCCTGCAAAAGGCAACCGGTTTCAGCCTCGACCATTCCCTCACGGGACACGCTGATCCTGTTTGCCTTGTTCACGATAACGAGCCCTGCGACGCCGGCGTCACTGGGCAAAACGTTGCTTCCCGAACCCAAGACGGTCACCGGGAGGTGCTTGGCCAAACCGTACTGGAAGGCCAGGGAAAGCTCTTCCGCTGTATGGGCATGAAGCAAGCAATCGGCCGTGCCACCGGCTCTCAACGTGACAAACGGCCTCAGCGATATATTCTCAAGAGGCTCTAAGTCAGTCAAAGAGCCCCTCCAAGCGGTAGGGCTTGTTAGGCTTGGAGATGCTTGGCTCATGAAAGTAAAATGGCATCAATTCCTCTGGGCGCACCGTAGACATCCGATCCAAGAGGCACGCAAAGCCTGCGGCGTTTGGATAGTGTGGCAGCAGTCCTTCCCGAGGGTATCCGACAGCCTCTTCTGCCGGTTCGACCGACACCCTTACCGGTTCGCGGCTCGGTTTCCGAAGCAACCACTCGCCTTTCTTACTTGGGACAAAAGCCGGTTTTTCCGGGTTAATCAGGTCAAAGCTCGTTGCACCGATGCAATCGCACCCTCTGACGTAGGCAAATGCCTTGGCCATCATCACCCCAACCCTGGTTCCGGTGAAGCTTCCCGGCCCAATATCAGCGGCAAAAAGCCTCACATCTTCTAAGCTCCTCGACGACATTTCCAGGCACTCGTGCAGGAGCGCGATGCACGCGGATGAAGCGGCCTTGGGAGCCATTTTGGCCCGGCATGCCAGAACACCGCCGGCTGAGCTGATCAAGGCCACGCTGGCTATCGGAGACGATGAGCTGAAAGCAACAATCACGCAGCAAGCTCCACAGACATGGTCGCAATCAGGCTATCGATGAGCTTTTTCTCATTGATGGAGCCCATGCCGGTGCATCGATAGGTCAATAGCCAGTAAAAGTCGCCAAGCAGTCCTGTTGCCTCGCACGTCGCAAGGTCGCCTGACGTCGACTTGCCCCACCTCCACACAGCCTGAACCGTGGCCCCCGCCTTGTTCCTTGTCGGCGCAACCTCTTCCCTCTTGGTTACGGCACTGAAAAGGTCGAGCGACCTCGACGACGCCTTGAACAGGCTCCTAGCAGGCGGTTCTGAGTCGAGAGCAAAAAAGATGGAAACCTTCAAGGGCTCGCTCAAATCGGGGTGCCTGACTGTGACCTCGCCTTCAGCTGTTACCTCCCCCTGCCAACCCTGTGGGATGTGCAAGACCACGTCTCGGTTCGCTACCCGTAGGGGAACAGATATCTCTCCCTTGCGAATCTCACCCTCCTGTTTCCTTACCCCTTCGATGCGTGTTACCTTGACCGGTCTCTCCGGGACAGTCTTAAACTCCTTTAGGTCGACTTTTCGGCTGGGATCTTCGGTAGACAATGGCTTGCCCGAAACAGTTCGCAGGGACTGCAGGACGCCCCGCCACTTCGACTCTGCTTCTGGAAAAACGCTTTCAGGGGCTGTGAGCCGAAACAGCATTTTTCGTGGCGTCGCCGAGTAAATCAGCCCCGAAAGGCTCACCGTTGGAATTCCCTTTTCGGTGTAACGACTTCTCGTCGTGAGAAGGGGAACTCCAAGAATTTCCTCTTCCTGTTGCTCCACCAGTTGGCGCTTCATCTGGAGGACGATGTTTTTTTGGACGTTTCTCCAAATCTCCGTATCGGCGTTGAAGACAACCGAGTAAATTTCGATGGTTGCCGTCAATCCGCCCTCCAGGGGTACCACGATCTTCGAATCCCCTTTCTTCGTCGATATCTGCCAGCTTGAGGGATGCTCGAACGCCAAGCCGTACTCGCTATTCGAGAAAACCTTTGTCTGCTCAACCGACTGGGTTTGAGCCAGACAAATCCAGAGGCTTGCTAACGTGAAAATGCTCATTTCTCTTGTTTGGGACGATTCGGCAAGGGCAAGAGAATCACGAATCTAGCTCCCTTGCCTGGATTGCCTTCCTCGAAAACAGTACCCCCATGGGAGTCGACGATGCCCTTGACGATCGACAGCCCTAGGCCCATGCCTTTTACTCTGGAACTGTAAAAAGGCGAAAAGATCTGGGACTTCTTGTCGAGCGGCACGCCTGGTCCCGTGTCCTCAACGGCAATTCGAATCATAGGTTTAGGCCTGCGACGTTCCTTGCTTGCTGGCTCGAGCGCCGTCTCAACTCGCAAGGAACCGTCTGTCGTATATCCCAAGGCGTTTTCAAGCAGCTCGGAGATCGCTCTCCGGAACTTTTTTTCATCGATTTGAGCCAAAGGAAGGTTCTCGTCGAGCTGGAGGTCGATGTTGGTGGCCGTCTTTGGAAGCACCTCGCGCACGGTTTCCCGAATGATTTGGTTCACGTCTCCTGACGAAAGGCTGAGTTGCGTGGCCGTCAAAAAGTCTCGAAAGTCCTGCAAGATCTCCTCGATTCGTAGGATGTTCGCGGATAGGCTTTCCTGGATTTCCTCCAAGGCGCTTTTGTCCAGGGTCTGTTCGGAAATCAGGTGCTTCAGCTCATTCACGTCACCTTTCAAGGCAAACACTCGGTTGCCGATCATGTGGGAGCTCTTCGCACTCAATTCGCCCCAAGCCACCATTCGCTCGGAACGTATGAGTGTTTCCAAGTTGCGAATGTTCTCGAGTCCCGTAGCCAGTTGCTCGGCGATGGCCATGAGGACCTGCATATCGGCCTCGGTAAATGTGTTGTCCAGCAACGGGTTGTCCGTCGTCCTCCGAATGGCCCTCAAAACGCCGATGGTTTTGCTTCGACTGACAACGGGAACTGCCAGAAAGCTGGCGATTTGGTCGCTTGGAAACTCGAGGTGGCGCCCACGCCAACGAGGGTCCTGATGGGGGTGCGACAGGAGTACGGGTTGCTGGTTCTCGCACACCCAGCCGGTCAATCCCTCGCCCATCTGATAGCCGAGTTCACCGACTTTGTTTCTCAGCTCCCCCACGGAACCTTTGAGGATGAAGGCAGATCGGCGGCTGTCGTAAAGAAACGCCGAGAAAGCCTGAAAACGAAGAAGGTTGCCGGCAATGTCGATAACGCGTTCTATCAATTCATCCTCGGTCAAGGCACTGTCCAAGGCGTTGCCGATTTCGATCAAGGCTTGTTCTCGAGCCAACACTTCGTGTCGGTCGATGGCGATTGCCGCCATCAAAGCGAACGTTTCGCAAAGCTCCTGATCTTCTGTTTTGAATGCGTTGGACTTGTCGCTCTCCAGGTTCAGAACGCCCTTCACGCGTCCCTCCGGATTGCGGATCGGCACGGCGATTTCGCTAACGGTAGACTCGAACAAATTTCGGTAGGCGGGCTCATTCTTAACGTTGCCAGTTCGATAAGGCGTTCCCGACCTAGCAACCTCGGCTATGATCCCGTCGATCTGGGTGCCTTTGGCGCAGAGACCCTCCCCTTTTTTTTCGTCACGCCAATCAAGGCCGGCACCGTGACGCAACTCCAGACAGCCACGCTCCTCGTTCATGACGGCGATCATGGCGTTGCGGCAACCTGTCAATTCGACGATCTTCTCAGCCAAAGTCTTGAGAGCGTCGTCCGGCTTCGGCTCGTGGGCAACCATGGCCAACAGCGAGTTGATCTGCCGAATGAGCTCCATGAATCGATTATGCACGCTCAGGTAGGATCAAGGCATATGTTAGGTCAGTTGATGGAATCCGAGGTCAGCGAGCAGCCTTCAATTTTGGCTCGCAATCAGCAACGTTATTTCGATCAGCTCAAGTCTGCGTTTGGCGGCCGTCGCTTCGACATGGTTTTGCTGGCAGCCCGAGGCTCCTCGGACAACGCCGCCTTGTTTGCACGGTATCTTTTCGAGATCCACCTCCAAGTTCCTGTCAGTCTGGCGGCCCCTTCGGTTCTAACCCGGTTCGGATCGAAAGTGCGCTATTCGAACTGCCTGGCGGTGGGCATTTCACAAAGCGGAGCGGCACCTGATGTGTCCGAGGTCCTGGCTTCGATGAAGGCCGACGGCCACGCGACCCTCGCCATCACAAACACCCCAGGTTCGCGTCTTACCCAAGTGTCCGACGTCTCTCTTCTTCTCGGGGCAGGCGTTGAGAAATCGGTTGCGGCTACCAAGACGTATACTGCCTCCCTTCTGGCGCTTTACGAGTTGGTGCGCGCCTTGGGAGCGAACCTTCCCGACCCTGCCGGCTACCTCCCTACCGACAATTGGAACGGTGCGTGCGAGGAGGCGGCTAACCGCTCTCTAGGTCCCGTTCTAAGGTGCAGCAACCTGTTCTCACTGGCCCGCGGATACAACTTCTGCACGGCCCAGGAATCGGCTCTTAAGCTTATGGAATGCGCTCTTTTGGCGTGCAAGGCCTACTCCGTGGCCGACTTTGAGCACGGCCCGAAGGCCCTCGCGGGCTACGGCTCGGCAGCGATCGTCTATGGGGAAGACTGCGATCACTTGCAGAAACAAGGTTGCATTGTCGTCCGGGCCCCAAAATCGCAAGACGGCCCATTATCGCCGATCTGGGACATCCTTTTTGGTCAGTGGCTCGCTCTGACGGCCGCCAGGGCGCGCGGTTTGAACCCGGACGATCCTCAACACCTTCAAAAGGTAACCGAGACATTGTAAAAGGAGGCATACTTGGATAGCACCCTTCCACGCTGGAACCTGACTTCAATTTACCCATCACTTAGCTCGACCGAATTCGATAAGGCCTTCAGCTCTGTTTTGAGTGGAATCGAACGCATGACACTCCTTTTCGATGCCGAGCAAATTCTCAAACAAGAAAACCAGCCTTTCACGCAAAACCTTGTATCGAAGCTCGATCGTGTTATAGCTGCCTACAACAGTTTTTTGGATGACCTTCGAACTGTATGGGTGTACATCAGTTGCCATGTAAGCGTCGATTCCAGAGACGAATTGGCCCAGGCCAAGCAGAGCGAACTGGCGATGAAAATGGTCGGTCTGAACAAGCTTATGGCGCGCTTCACGGCGTGGATCGGCTCGCTACCTGTCGAAGAACTCATTCGCGCCTCCGATGTCGCGCAAAGCCACGCCTTCTTTCTGCGCAAAACAAAGCACTCGGCTTCCAAGCAGATGTCGCCAGACGAGGAGGCGCTGGCCGCTGACCTTGGCGTAACCGGCGGATCAGCCTGGGCCCGTCTGCACGGCAACCTGACCTCTATCCTCGAATGCGAACTCGACGGCCAAAAGGTGCCCATGAGCCTTGTCCGCACGATGGCGTACGACCCGGACCGAGAAACTCGGCGCAAGGCGTATGAATCCGAGCTTGCCGCTTGGAAATCGGCGGAGGTGCCCTTGGCGGCGGCTCTGAACAGCATCAAAGGTGAGGTCAACACCTTGACCAAGCGGCGCGGTTGGCAGTCGCCACTTGACGAAACTCTTTTCGCCTCGAACATCGACCGCGAGACGCTCGACGCGATGATGGGTGCGGCTCAAGAAGCGTTCCCCGTTTTTTGGCGGTACCTCCAGATCAAAGCCAAAGCCCTAGGGCTCGAAAGGCTGACCTGGTATGACCTGTTCGCGCCACTCACATTCAACGAGCGAGAGTGGAGCTATGAAGAAGGGTTGACTTTCGTGGCCGAACAGTTCTCCGCATATTCGTCCAAAATGGGGGATTTTGCGCGGCGCGCCTTCCAAGAGGGTTGGATCGACGCGGAGCCCCGCCTTGGCAAACGCGACGGTGCCTTCTGCACCCCGATCCGGGCCGATGAAAGCCGTATTTTAATGAACTTTAAGCCGGCGTACGGCTCGGTCAGCACTTTGGCCCATGAGCTTGGACATGCTTACCACAACCTTTGCCTGGCCGCGGGCACGCCGCTCCAGCGGTCAACGCCGATGACCCTGGCGGAGACGGCCAGCATCTTTTGCGAAACCATTGTTCGAAAAGCCGCCTTGAAACAACTTGGACCCGAGGACAGGCTGTCGATCCTTGAAGCCTCCTTGCAGGGCTCTTGCCAGGTTGTCATTGACATCACATCAAGGTATCTGTTCGAAAAAGCGGTTTTCGAAAAAAGAACCGATCGCGAGCTCTCTCCAAGCGAGCTCTGCGATCTGATGATTCAAGCCCAAAAACAAACCTACGGCCAGGGTCTCGACGAAGGCCTGCTTCACCCGTACATGTGGGCCATGAAGCCCCACTACTACAGCGCCGGCCGGTCCTTTTACAACTTCCCCTACATGTTTGGGTTGCTGTTCGGACTTGGTCTGTACTCCATCTACGAACGCGATCCTGAGTCTTTTAAGGCGGGATACGACGACCTGCTTTCCTCGACCGGCATGGCAGATGCCGCCGACCTGGCGTTGCGCTTCGGCCTTGATATCCAAGCCAAAGGGTTCTGGCAAAGAAGCCTCGAGACCATCGAACGCGACGTCGAGGAGTTCGAACGCCTCGTGCCCTGACTTGCCAAACGAAGAGTGAATCTCCTAAGCCAATGCCGGCCATGCTGACGCGGCTGCCCTAGATGCATGGCATAACGTTGCCGCCGCATACGGGAATGTACGCGCCGGTGATGAAGCTCGCGAGGTCCGACGCCAAGAACACAACCACGTTGGCAACTTCCTGATCGGTGCCGCGCCTTCTCAAGGGAACCGATTGGATGTACTCGGCCCCCTCCTCGCTCGACTCCTCGCTGAGCGTCCAGCCTGGAGCGACCTCGTTCACCGTAATGCCATGGCGCCCGACTTCCCTGGCCAGAACCCGCAACACGCCGTCCATGCCCCGTTTGCCAGAGACATAAGCGGACTGGCCCTCGAAACATTGCATGGAGCACTCCGTGTTAATGCCAATCACCCTGCCGTAGCCCTTTTGGATCATGGACGGAACGAAAGCCTTGGCCATCAACACGTTGTGAACCACGCAACTCCTCCACTGGCTTTCGTAATCTTTGAGCGGTTGCGACAGCAAGTCTTTCCAGTCGCACTGGATAACGGCGTTGTTGACGACGATGTCCGGGGCAGACAACCTCGAGACGATCTCCTCCTTCATCGCCGCCACGGCTTTCTCGTCCGTCACGTCGGCCTGCACGGCGATCGCCCGTTGCCCCATTGCGCCCGCTTCGCTGACCAGTTTCTCAGCCTGCGCGCGATCTTTGTAGAAGTGAATCGCCACGTCAGCCCCGGCTCTTAGCAAAGTGCGAACCATGGTCCTTCCCAATTGGCCGCTTCCCCCAGTTACGAGGGCCGTTTTGCCTCTCAAGTCGATGGATATCATGTCCGATTTTGGTTCATCGACCGGGTATATCAACGTATATAGATCGTAATGCTCAGCCTCGAAAAATACTTTGACAACGCGGCGACAACGCCTGTTGACCCCGAAGTGGCCGAGGCGATGGAACCTTATTGGGCGGAAGTTCCTGGCAACCCGAACTCGATTCACGTTTTCGGCATCAAGGCACGAGCAGCCGTCACTGAGGCGCGCGAACGGGTCGCCGAGCTGATCGGGGCGGGCGATCCCTCGCAAATCTTTTTTACATCAGGCGCGACCGAATCGAACAACTGGGCAATCGCTTTGCATTCAACGGGGCAGGTATCGCCTTTCGAGCACCCGAGCGTTCTTGAACCGGCATTGCAGAAGGGCTTTCGTGTGGCGCCTAACGATGGCTACAGATTAAAGTGGACGCCTGGTGGCGGACTTTGTTGCTGCATGGCGGTCAGCAACGAAACCGGAGCCGTGTTTGATCGCCCGGACAGCTGCAACGCATTGCTCGTCGACGCCACTCAGGCCATCGGGAAAGTGCCGTTTTCAGTTGGCGATGCCGACTATGTCTCTATAAGCTCGCACAAGATTTACGGCCCAAAAGGAGTCGGTACCCTATATGTCCGAGACCCCCGTCTGGCCAGGCCGTTGATTGCAGGGGGCGGCCAGCAACAAGGGCTTAGGTCGGGCACTTTGAATGTTCCTGGGATCGTCGGGTTCGGCAAAGCAGCAGAGATAGCTCTGAAACGCCTGGAAGAAGATGCCTATCATTTCCGCAAGCTGAGGGAGATCGTGCTGAACGTCTTGGAGGCTTGCCCCGAAATGCACGTCCATGAATCCGATCAGTTGTCTCCGCACATACTTTGCCTCAGCTTCGAGGGCATCGAGGGCGAAACCTTGGTGTTGGAGGCCGACGCCCGCGGCTACGCCATCAGCAGCGGCGCAGCCTGCAGTTCGGAAAAAAAAGAGCCGAACAAGACCCTCATGGCCTTGGGTGTTCCCGAGGACCTGATCCGAGGCACCATCAGGATCAGCTTTGGACGTTACAACACCGTCGAATCGGCTTTTGCTTTGGCAACGTTGGTCCTGGAAACCGTCCAGAGACTCAGAAAAATGCGATTATTGCAGCAGAATGCAACGTAATGGCCCCTTTGGAACGTCATAAGATAGGTTGGCACGCTTTGTGCGCGACTATACAGGAGGTAGCGACGAGAAAAAGTCGCATTTGACAAGAATTTCTTGTCAAATGGCTCAAAGTGTGTTACCTTATTATTGCTGGAAAAACAACTTTGGCCAGCTCGCGATATCGTAGTTATTTTTTGCGCCCGGGGGGCCGTTTGTCAATAGGCTGCCCGTAAAATCGCAAAAAGACAGTGTTTGCCAATCCGATCAAGGATGTTGGAGGTTTCGAAAAGTATGCCATCAGAAAACGGTCTCGCCATGCAACCGCGACGCGGCCGCGCCATAACCGTGCGCACCCCGGCCAGGCACTCCTTTGTGGACTCGCCTGGTGCAGGCCTCGTTGAGGACTTGGGCGAGCCGGCAGAAGACGAATTGCTCGAACTGGACCCCGTGGACGAGGACCTCGAGGAGGCAATCCCTCACGATCACGACGATTCCGAAGAGTTGGAGATGTGGATGCGGCAGACCCGCCGTGCCCAGCTCCTCACCGCCGAGCAGGAGGTCGACCTCGCCCGAAAGGTGCAGGCCGGCGATATTCATGCTAAAAAAGTCCTCATCGAGTCCAACTTGAGGCTCGTGGTAAGCATTGCCAAGAAATACAACGCGCGAGGGATTCCGCTCGCTGACCTCATCCAGGAAGGAAACTTGGGACTTATCCGCGCCGTCGAGAAGTTCGATTGGAGGAAAGGTTTTCGCTTCAGCACCTATGCGACTTGGTGGATCCGCCGAGCTATCGCTCGCGCCATTATCAACCAGGGGCGCACAATCCGCATTCCCGTCTATGTCGCGGAACTGATCAACAAAGTCGTCAAAACGGCCAGCCGTTTGCAGCAGGAGCTTCAACGTGAAGCGACCGAGGACGAAATCTCTCGCGAAGTCGGTCTCTCCGTGGACCGCGTACGCGAGATGATGCGCGTCGCCGTCGAACCATTGTCCCTCGAAACACCCGTTGGCGAAAAGGACAACAGCTCGATCGGCGACTTCGTTCACTCGACCAACATGCCAACACCCGGCGACGTGACTTGGACGCTAATCCGGCGTGAAGAGATTGACGGCATCCTCGGCCGGCTGACCTCGCGCGAAAGAGACGTCGTCAGGCTGCGCTTCGGTCTGGACGACGGGCGTTCGAGAACCCTTGAAGAAGTTGGGTCTGAGCTGAGCGTTACCCGTGAGCGCGTCCGCCAGATCGAACTCCGCGCCATGAAAAAGTTGCGCCACATTGGCCAAGAATTGACCGCGCAAGGGTTCACGATTACACCAAACCCCAACTAACAACAAGTAACAACAAGTATCCTGAGCCGAAGGAAGGGTGTCGACTTGACAAGTTGCCCCCCGTTTGTTTTGGACCAAGGGGTACACTAGCCGAAAACTGCGAGGAAACGATTTGATGACTGTGAAGGAACCTGCCGACCTCGCCGTTGGCCTTCAAGCATAGGCCAAGCGGCCACAATCCCAAAAGACCGCGGTCGGTCTTCCCTATCCGGGACTGTTCCTACATTAAAAGGCAGGTTCACAATTGAAAGATCGCATACGCCGCACCGTTGTTGGCAACGAGCGGTCAAAAGTCGAAAAGGATCATTTCGTGTGCCGCAGCTGCGGCATTCTCGTCGTGTGTGGCAATTGCGGCACGGAGCACCGCAACCATTGTCCAAACTGCCTACACAACCTTCACCTTGACAATGAGCCGGGCGATCGCCAAGCCGACTGCGGAGGCCTTCTGGAGCCGATTGCCTTCTGGGTGCGAAAAGGCGGCGAGCCGGCGATCACTCACCGTTGCCGCAGGTGCGGCGCATAGTCGTCCAACCGCAGAGCTTCTGGCGATAACGGGCCGCTTTTGCTTTCGCTTGCGGCGAGGCCCTTGGCTAACCCGCCCTTCCCCTTGACCGTCAGCCTGCCCCTGAAGTGATCAGCTGATCGGTCGCGCACCCTAAAATGAGGCGTATCCCGATGACTGTTCTGCAAGGCACTAAGTGCAGGCGCGAGCGACTTTCACTGGAAAAGCCTCTCATTAAGGGCTCTTTCAAGGCTCTTGGCAAATCCGGCGGTCTCCCAAACGGAAGCCGCCAACACGTTCGGCTGGGCAAAAATGAGCCTCGGATCGACTAATGGCGCGCCGTTCGGAATGCTCGCCTGAACGAGCACAGCCAAAGAAGTCAGCCGTAGGGCGCACCCGCAAACTTTGATTCCAAGCCTTTCGTCGACTATGTCGTTGGGCGCTACATGCGCGAAGCAGTCCGCCGTTTTGCCCTCCTGCTTTACAAAAACTGTCTCTTCCGCCAATTTCGCCCTTACCCCGCAGGCGTTTAAGGCCTCAACGATCGGGGCGACAACCCAACGATAAGCCATTTTGACCGATCTCGATAATGCCTCAACCGATTCCCCATTTTTTGCCATAAGCGCGAGAGGCATAGCCAGTCCTACCGTAATGTCGTGCCCATGGATGACCGCCTTGCCTCCGGTCGGACGCATGACCCAAGGCACTGGATTTGCCGGCAAAAGGTCCCTTTCGGCCCGCTGCATGTTACCAAGGCTGACCCAAGGCCCATTCCAAGAGTACACGCGACAGCCGCCTTTTCCATTTTCAGCCTGACGCAACAACGCCGCATCGCGGTCCATGTTGGCTTGGCCGTCCAAGCCCCACTCCTCAGTCACAGTAATCATTTTCTACCATCGAGGCGGACTATGCCCATTCTTGGCTTCGAGCCCAAAAGACTCCGATTCATGGGCACGGCGTCTCTCATGAAACCTGAATAATGCCATGCTGTAAGAGTTTTTTTTTACAGCAGGCCTTCGCCAGCCAAGACGGCGCGTGCCAACTGTCCAGGCCCCGCCTGGGCGAGGCCTTGCAAGACCCGATCATGACTTGTAGTAGTTGACGTCGAGTTGTTTCACGGCCGCCGTTTCGTCGAGACGTCCAACGACTTGCGAGGCCGGAGCCTGGTGCAAGAGGTCGGGATTTTCCTCCGCCTCCTTAGATATGGCGATCAAGGCATCGCAAAAGGCGTCCAAAGTCTCCTTGCACTCCGTCTCAGTCGGCTCGATCATCAGCGCCTCTGGAACAATCAACGGAAAATAGTTGGTGGGCGGATGAAATCCGTAGTCGATCAACCGCTTGCTGATGTCCAGTGCTCGGATGCCTTGCTTTTTGAATTTTGCCGCCGTCAGGACGCATTCGTGCATGCAAAAACGGTCATGCGCGGGAGGGATCCAATCCTTGAGGCGCGCTTGAACGTAATTCGCGTTCAGCACCGCATGCCTGGCAATTTGCGCGACGCCCTCCTTGCCAAAAGCCAAAAGGTACGTGTAGGCTCTGACAGCCATCAAGAATTGGCCGTAAAAGGAGGAGACTTTACCGATCGATTGAGGACGGTTGTAATCCTTGAAAGGCATCCCGTCCTTTCGTGTGATCACCGGGTATGGCAGGAACGGTTCGAGGTGCGACTTGATTCCAATCGCCCCGCAACCGGGTCCGCCCCCGCCATGGGGCGTGCTGAAGGTCTTGTGGAGGTTCAGATGCATACAGTCAAACCCGTGGTCGCCGGGCCTCGTTACTCCAACCATCGCGTTCATGTTGGCGCCGTCGCAAAACACTTGAGCGCCAACCCTGTGCGCCATATCGCAGATCTCGTGGATGTTCTTCTCGAAGAGCGCCAAGGTCGAAGGGTTCGTTAGCATGATCGCGGCGATCGACGAATCCAGGAAGTTCTCGAGAGTCTGCAAGTCGGTCAAGCCCTCGGCATTGGTCGGTATCGATTTGACGTCGTATCCGCATCGGACCGCAGATGCCGGATTCGTCCCGTGCGCGCTATCCGGAACAAGGACCGTTTTCCTGGACGCCCCCTCGCCCCGGCTCTCGTGGTAGGCTTTGACCATCATCAGACAGGTCATCTCGCCGTGCGCGCCGGCTACAGGTTGCAACGTGATCTCGTTAAAACCGGTCAGTTCCTTAAGGATATCCTGAAGGCCAAGCAAAAGCTCGACCGCGCCGGCCATCGATGAAACCGGCTGCATAGGGTGGAGGTGCGTGAAGCCGGTCAAGGAAGCGGTTTTCTCGTTGATCTTGGGGTTGTACTTCATCGTGCAACTGCCAAGCGGATAAAACCCCGTCTCAATGCCGTAGTTGAGGTGCGAAAGGTGAGTGAAGTGTCTCAGCAAGTCGAGCTCGGCAACCTCCGGCAAGGGCAGGTCGTCTCTCAACTCGCCGAGTTCTGCCTGAAGATCGACCTCGGGAGTGTCCGCAACCGGTAAATTGCAACCGACTCGGCCAGGCCGGCTCTTCTTGAAAATCAACTCGGGAACGGGCACCGACTTTGGCCGTCTCATGAAAGCACCTCCTTTAGTTTGACCGCATAGTCGTCGATCTGCTCCCGAGTTCTCGTTTCAGTGACAGCGACGAGCAGGCAATTTTGCAAAGCCGGATAGAACGGGCCTAGCGGCAGACCGGCAAGGATCCCCTTCTGCATGAGCTTCACCTGGACTACAGTCGCATCGATCGGCGTTTCCAGCACAAATTCGCCGAAGACCTTGCCACCAAACTTAATCTTGCATCCGGTGTCGGCGAGCTTGGCCATCGCGTAACGGCTATTACGCACGGTGGTTTCGGCAACTCGCTTCATGCCGTTCTTGCCCATCGCCGTCATGTATACCAAAGCCGCCAGCCCCATCAGGGCTTCGTTGGTGCAAATGTTGGACGTTGCTTTTTCGCGTCGGATGTCTTGCTCGCGGGTTCGTAAGGTCATAACGTATCCCGTCCGTCCGTCGTGGTCGACCGTTTTGCCGACGATGCGCCCGGGAATGCGCCGCACATGTTCGCTTTTGCATGTGAACAGGCCGAGCAAAGGTCCGCCCATGCCCATCGGGATTCCCAAAGACTGTCCCTCGCCGACCACAATATCGGCGCCATATTCGCCCGGCGGCTTTAGCAGCGCGCAAGCGATAGGATCAGCGACTACGATGAAAAGAGCGTTTGTTGTCCGAGCCGCTTCCCTGGCTCGCTCGAGGTCTTCAAGAGACCCGAAGAAATTCGGGTTTTGGACAATCACGCAAGCCGTGTCGGCATCGACTTTTGAGTAGTTCTCCGTCGTCCCGTCCGGAGCAGAGATTTCCTCAACATTGAGACCCACGGACCAACAATAGGTATGCAAGACGGCGCGGTAGTTCGGGTGAACACTTTGACTGACCACGACCTTTTTACGGTTGTTGATCGTCGAGGCCATGAGCGCCGCCTCGGCCATCGCTGTGGCTCCATCGTACATGGAAGCGTTGGCCACTTCCATGCCATAAAGGGCAGCCACCATGGACTGGAACTCGTAGATGGCCTGCAAGTAACCCTGCGAAAGTTCCGGCTGATACGGCGTGTACGACGTCAGAAACTCGCCACGGGAAATAACCGCCCCGACAGTTGCGGGAATGTAGCGGTCGTATATGCCGGCTCCCAAAAAACAAACCGTGTTCGCGGCACTCGAGTTTTTATGAGCCAGGTCGAATAAATGCCCGTAAAGCCGGTACTCATCGAGTGCGGACGGGATGTTCAGCTGCGTTTTCAACCTCAAGTTGTCGGGAATGTCGGCAAACAAATCGTCAATCGATCCAACGCCGATCGTCGCCAGCATTTCCCGTCGGTCTTCGTCGGTATGGGGAATGTAAGGCATACTAGGCCTCTACGCTTGCCTTGTAGGCCTCGGCGTCGATTAAATTCTGCAACTCGCCGGCGTCGGCCATTTTAACCTTAAGCATCCACCCTTCTCCAAAGGGATCGCTGTTCACCTTTTCCGAGGCATTGGCCAGCGTTTCATTGACTTCGATAACCTCGCCTGACACCGGTGCGTAAACGTCAGAGACTGTCTTCACACTTTCCACTGTTCCGAAGGTGTCCCCGGCTTTTAGGGTCTTACCCACTTCAGGCAAATCGACGTAAACAACGTCTCCCAGTTCGCTCTGCGCAAAATCGGTGATGCCGACAATGGCAGTGTCTCCCTCGACGCGAACCCACTCATGGGTCTTGCTGTACTTGAGATCAGATGGAACGTTCACAGAAGCTACTCCTTGGCTTGTACTATCCCTGATATCTTACCTGCCGGCCATAGTTTCAAGCTGTTGGTAAACGGTCCTTTGCGGTTGCGAAACTCTTGATGGTAACCTAGCCACAGGCCAATCCAAGACCGTTTTGGCCTGGGATCCGGATGTGCGCGTCTTTTTCACGACGATCGAGTTCGTTCCGTCAAGCGATGAAGTGCCCCGTTTGCGACTATTCGTTTTCTTTCGGCGAGTTTTGCAAAATAGCCAATCCGGCGAAGATTTTGTGCCCAAGGTGCCAGTCCAAACTCAAGATTGTCGGGATTCGCATCCTCGTTGCCCTCGTAACGTTGGCTGCGATCGTTTACTTGATTCCTGCCACGATGGTCAGCGATTTGTTCAGGGAACCTTTCAACTATGCCGTTCTCGTCGCTTTTTCGCTTGCGTTTCTTTATGCGGCCGGATACCTGGTTTACCGTTACTGTGAGCTAGAAAAGGTTGATGACAAAGAACGAACCCGGCAAGCCTGAGGTTTTGGCGTCGGCGTGCCGTTTGTTGATGTATCCTTTTTGCATGGAATGCCCGTCTTGCAAAAGCTATTTCACCTTGAAGGATTTCTGCACGGAGATGAACCCATTCAAGGTCAAGTGCCCGGAGTGCGGCGCGCGCCTAGGGTACACCAACCTTAGCGAGCTCGCCAAGCGAATTGCGATGGCTGCAATTCTGATCTTTGCGGCGGGCTATGCCGCAAGCCTTCTTATTCGACCGCCGTTTGATACCATTTTCTTGATATGGGTCGTCTTCGGCTGTTGCGTCTACGGATTCTACATCGTTTACAAAAAGGCGCAATTCGCTGAGGTTGCGGCGCAACAAGAGGAAGAAGAAAAGTAGGCTTTGAAAGCCTTAGAAAAGGGGCCGCGTTTGCGACGACGCCACCCCTTGAAGTTTCCTGTTAAGCCTGCAACTTGATCGTGATAATCTCAAAAGGCTTGTATTCGAAGTACACCAGCCCGTCGGCAATTTCGAGCTCCGACAGAACTTTCTCTTCAAGATTGCAAAGGTAGGCGGCCTTAGGCTTTCGAATGCAAGAAAGTTCAGCTCTTCCCCGGCTGTTGTGGCACTCATACAAACGCACGATGATGCCGACGCCGTCCTCGGCCATTTTGACGGTCTCCACGACGATGTTCCGGTCGTCGCAAGCAACAAACGGCGGCAATTGCCCTTTCTCACCCATGCTCTTCTCCACGAAGGCGTAACGAGCTGGCGCATTCAAGGCATAAGCTGCGTCGACGACCCCTGCATAGTTGTACGGCCCGTAATGTGGGAGCAAAACGTAGGTGAAGCGGTGCAAACCGATGTCACAGTCCGGGTCAGGCATCTTAGGAGAGCGCAACAAGGATAGCCGAATCACGTTGTCGTGAATGTCGTGCCCATACTTGCAGTCATTGAGCAATGCCACGCCGCGATCGCCCTCACTCAGATCAACCCACTTTTGGGCGCAAACCTCAAAACGGGCCATGTCCCAAGAAGTGTTGTAGTGCGTTGGCCTTTCCGCGTTCCCAAATTGGATTTCGTAGGTCGCCCTCGCACTGTTTATTTTGACGGGAAAGGCGACTTTGAGGAGCTTGGACTCCTCGTGCCAGTCGACCTCGGTGTCAAAGCGAATGCCCGGAGTCGGCCCGAGGCTGATGACCTGCGTAATGGTGCTGCTGCCGAACTTTTTGACGACCTTGGCAGCCACGCGCACCGGTCCGCGCTCGATGATTTCAAAGCTCTCGCTTTTGACAAGGTCGCGCGCCGTTTCGAAAGCGTAGGCGTCCACGTCCCAGGCCTCCCAAGCCAGCGGCCAGTCGTCCAAGATCTGAAACATGTTGGCCAGCTTGCCCGGCTCGACGAACTCGTCACCGTCTTCGAGACTCTCGATCGACGTGATGTTTCCATTGGCATCGAAGCGAACGATCAATTCGTCGTCCTCGAGCTTGCGGTTGCTCGCCTTAAGTCGATTCACGGCTCTTGCCGGCTGATCGGAAAAATCAGCGACGGCGACCGAACCAAGCACTGCCTCCGGCGTCTGAAAGATGACGGTCGGCGTTCCGAAATCGTCGATCAATTGGCAAGGCAACCACTCGTCTCCGATCTTCAAGGACTGGGGGGCAGGCCCGCCACGCCAAGGAATGCTGACTTGCGAACAAACGGTGCTGTTCTGAAACAAAGCCACGGGTTTGTTCATGGACGACGTGTCGAGCTTGGCGGCGATCGACTTCAAGGATTCTTCGATGACCTTGTTGGCGGCCTCAAAGACTTTGGCGTAATCGGCGGCGGCATCTTTGTAAACCTCCGTAACCGACGAGCCGGGAATGATGTCGTGAAACTGATTCAAGAGAACCCTCTTCCAGGCCTCCTCCAATTCTTTTTTGGGATAGTTCTGAGGGAAACTCTCAACAAAGCAGCTCAACCATTCGGCGTCCCTTAGCAGGAACTCACTGAGCCGGTTGCCCTTCTTGGTCGCGGCTTGACTGGTATAGGTTCCCCGGTGAAGCTCAAAATAAAGCTCGCCAGTCCACGTGAGCAAGTCCTTGCTCTTGGCCTTTTGCTCTCGGTAGAAGTCGAGAGCCTTTCGGCCGCTGGCAACTTCGGGCAGACAAGGCGCGGTTCGAGCGCGCCGCAGGTACTCGATGTGCTTTTCTTCCGGGCCGCCGCCGCCGTCGCCATGACCGAACACGTAAAGCGACGCGTCGCTGCGCGCCTTGTCGCGATGAGCCCTGACGCTGACAATGATCTCCGATGGCGTGCAGTTGCCGCAGTAAGTGTCGGCCGGCGGAAAGTGCGTCCATACCTTGGTGCCGTCGATTCCCTGCCACCAAAAGGTGTTGTGCGGGAACTTGTTGAACTGGTTCCAGCTGATTTTCTGAGTCACGAAGTATTTGATGCCGAACTTGTCTAGGATTTGGGGCAGAGCCGCCGAGTAGCCGAAGACGTCGGGAAGCCACATGTCCTCCGTTTCGTAGTGCAGCTTTTCGCGGAAGTATCGCCTTCCATACAGAAATTGCCGAATCAGCGACTCGCCACCAGTCAGATTGCAGTCTGCCTCGACCCACATTGAACCGAGAGGCTCCCATTGGCCTTTGCGGATGGCGCTCTTCACCCGCTCGAACAAAACGGGGTAATCCTTCTCCAGCCATTCGTATTGAGCGGCTTGGGAGTGGACAAACACGTACTCGGGGTACCTCTCGATATAAGCGAGCTGCGTGGCCGTCGTGTGGCCCATTTTTTGGCGGGTGATGGACAGCGGCCATAGCCAGGCCGTGTCCAAGTGGGCGTGTCCGACGGGGTAAATCGTATGCTTCAGTTCGCTGTTGAGCGACCCAAAGGCGTCCTTTAAAATCTTGCGCGACCTTTCAACAACGTTCGGTTGGCCGATTGCAAAAGCGTTGCACACATCATTGAGCGCACGCAGGATTGTATCGAACGCGGGGTCGGCCTCGTCAATGGCCCGCATCAGGTCTAGCGCGAACGACGCGTCGTAATAAAGCGCCAAGGCCTCTCGGTCGATAGTAGTCAAATAAGGTTCGCCGACCGTCTCGACTTCTTGCTTTCGGGGGTATTTTCCGCGGCTGTTGAGATCGGGGTTGCGCGTGTAAGCTTCGATATAAAGTTCAACCCTCTCGCCACCTGAGGCCTTTTTTTCAAGGGTAATGTAGGTATGCGGGCCGTCGATGCCTTGGATAGGGCTGTTGTCCTTCCAAACCGTCCTTTCGGATCCCACTTCAGGCATGGCGATGACTTCTTTGCCAGCAAATCCGGGCGGGATGGCCCCGGAGAGGCGGAACCAGAAGGTGGAGTAGGCCGGGCCGTACGAGAGGCCTTTTGGAGCCGGTTCCCAAGGCCCCGCGATCGCATGAGCCTGGTCGCGGTGTGGAACCCGACAGATCTCGGTCTTCAGCGGCTCTTTGGTGCCATAAACGGCGGACGCCAACTCTCTTTCAATGAACTGCGCTATGCGGCGCTTGGTGACATCGACGTGTTTGAGCATTTTTCCTCCGGGCCAGTCATTTTACCGCTTTGCCCGGAGGATTCACTTGTTCGGAATTGTTTACAACGGCATTCAACAGAGTGCCCTTCTCCCAATAAAGTGAGCGCCGCTGATGTTGCCCAGCGGCGCCCACTCATGGGTTAGGCTTTCTACTTGGCCTCAGTCATCGGGTCGTACCAATCGACATGAGGAGGGGTTCCGTCGGTCTGTTGCCAAGTCTGCTCGAAGGCGTGCGATTTGGCGTGGCCGTCGGCAAAAAGATAGTTCGCCCGCTTGCCATCGATATCGAACCAATGGGTTCTGGGAAGGCGCCGCATCATGTCCCACTGCCTTATCTGCCACATGGTGTTGGCAACTTTGGCCGGGTTCCCCCAAAACATGGGCATGATGTGGTCGGGATTGACCGTTGTTTTGGGCACAAACCACTTCAGCTCATCGCGGACGGGCACAGCGAACACGGTGGATGCCGGGTTCACGGGCTGAGCCAGGCTAAGACCGAAATAGGGCGGGTGCAAGGCCTCGAAGTAGGCGTTCAACCCGTATGACGTCCACCTCGCACCGGTGGCCCAGTGCACCGAGTTGTCGAGCGGCGAACGGTTTAGAAGCCTTTCCCGGCTGTAAGGCTGAAGCTCGTCCACCCATGTGATAGGGTGAGCTCCCATCATTTTAACCATGGGACCGTGGTCGTCGTAGTCGCCTGCATAGAGCATTAAGGCGATGCCGATCTGTTTGAGGTTGCTCAGGTCCGCGGTCTTCTTGGCGGCCAGTTTGGCTTGAGCGAAGACCGGTAACAGAATCGCCGCCAAGATGGCCAGAATTGCGATCACGACAAGCAGTTCAATCAGCGTGAAGGCCCTTTTCATTTCATGCCCCTAGGCTCGGCGTGGTCCTTGATCGCCAGAGGACAACCGGACGTGATCTCCATCGGCGCTGGTCGAGTTACCATGTTTCGGTCCTTCACGCCGGCGAGTTTGGCGATTTTAGCAGTCAGTTCCTTAAGCATGGGCGCGGAATATCCGGGGTAGCTCAAGACGATCATGCCCTTTCTGTCGATGAGCCGGCAGGCCAGCCCAGCCTCGGCCTTATAGCTTTTTGCAATTCGGCCGCCTTCGTCGGCGATGACGAGAAACTGCGGGCGAGCTTTTTTCTTCCATTCGGCAGCGTCGGCGACTGGTCCGACCACGACACCCACGACGTTCACGGCGTCATGGTAGGTCATTTGCACGCGGTCCATGTACGGCTTGCCGCTCTTGCAACAGGGACATTCCTTGTCAATAAATACCAAGAGCAACGGCTTGTTAAGCAAGCTCTTAAAGGTGACAGTTTTTCCTGTATGGTCTTTGGCTGTGAAGCTTGGCGCCTTATGACTTACAAGCCGGGCGGCCGCTTTCGACTTTTCGAGGGGGGTGGAATGGCCCACGATTTGGCCGCGCTGATCTTTCATGTCGCGGTCGTTGCGCTGGGCATGGGCATTTACGAACAGCAGTGCAAGCGCGGCGATGCCGCCTATGATAGCGATTTTTTGTCTCATGATTCCTCCAAAAGTTTCCTATACCTGCCCACGTAGGTGTCTGCAGGCAGTGACTTGACTGAGCGAAAGACGGCGTGAGGCTCAGGCTTTTGGAGGCGGACAGGGTGGCTCTCGAGAGCCGTGGCTTATTGCAAAAACCAATTCGAAGACAATGGCACCTTTTGGGTCCAAAGGTTTCCTTGAGGGCGGCACTAAGGCGAAAGGCCCGATGGCCAGTTGGCAGAAACCGTCGTCCGAAGCGCTTTTCTCACTCGTAGAAGGGCTCGCGACCGCTTTCTTTTCAGCGCATTGGCACTGAACAAATCCGGCCTCTCCTAGTTGGGGCTTGCGGGTTTCAACAAAACTTTGGTTGCCAAGTGCCCTAGAAGAATTGGTCTCAAGCGCGACAGCTTGAACAGGGGCGGTAGGGCAGTGAACGCCCACGGGCGTTAAGCGCATCGTCCTTGCGAGGCTGCCAAGCGCCAAATACAAGCAAGCAAGAACCGCAATCGCTGCTCTCACACTCCCGCTCAGCGCGGCCACCTCGCGTATCAACACGTTTTCAAGTTACCATCGATAGACCGCCCCACTGCCCAAGTGGGAACTTAAGACTCAAAGCCAACAAGCGATTATAAGGCCTAAAGGCTTGCATAAAAAGCGATCTTTGTACTATAGTACTATAGACATGTCTCAGCTTGGTCAAGTTCAGGATAATCTTGACGATAATTCGCTGGCTGTTGCCTTCACGGCCCTGTACCTTGCCGGCGGTCCTCGTTCCTATTCGCCTAACGTTCGCAAATGGCCTCAGGTCGAACACGTGCTTAGAAGGCATGGCGTGTGCGTTGAGGCCCTTAGGCGCCATGGGCTTTATGCCGAAGCCCTGCTTCTCGAGGATGCCGCTGTTTGTTGTTGGGCAGAACGCCAGGTGGCGTCAGGCAAGGCGTTAACGGTGTTTTCGTCGTCCTATCCCGCGAGTTGGTTGCGAAAGCTCGGGACGGCCGCTCCGCCAGCACTGTGGGTCCAAGGCCAATTTCCCAAGGCCCTTGCAGTAGGCATCGTCGGAAGCCGAACTCCTGCAACCGCGTCCAAGGCCTTTGCGGAAGCGTGCGCGGCAAGAGCCGCTGAGGCCGGAATGGCCTTGGTAAGCGGTGGGGCCTCGGGCTGCGATGCCGTCGCCATGGCCGCCTATGTTCAATCCAGCGGCGATCAGGGGCTTGCCGTTTTGCCACGGGGGCTCCTTAATTCTGACGTTTGCCCGAACGTCTGCGCCGCAAGTCTCGAGGCGCCTGGGGCTCCTTTCAACCGGCTTTCCGCTCTGCACCGGAATGTGTTGGTTTATGCCTTGAGCGATGCGGTCATCGTCATCCAGCCGCGTTTTCGGGAAGGCGGCACATGGCATGGCGCCATGGAGGCCTTGCGGCGCCGGCTGAGCAGGGTGTTTGTAATGTCCGAGCCTGGCAATCCAGCATGCTTGGCTTTGCAGAGCCTCGGCGCTTCAAGCATGCCTGTTTCGGCGGCGCTCTGCCTGGCCGATTTCACCAACTCTCTTGAGTCTCCCCGCGTTCAGCCTTCCCTTTTCCCACAAGCCGTCTGAAATTCTCTTCTCCAATTCCTCCAGGCCGAACGGTAAACTGAGGGCATTCGCTCAATAGAAGCACGAAGATGAAAACGGTTTTGATAACAGGCGCCAACGGAGAAATCGGCCACGGCTTGGTCGAAAGGTACGCTCAATTGGAGGACGTGAAAATCATCGCGCTGGACCTCCATGAAATTGACCCCTCTCTAAAGGCCAAGTGCCACAAGACCCACACCGGCGACATCCTTGACAACGGTCTGATTCGCAACCTTTCCGCCGAACATGATTTCGACGTTGTTTTCCACTTGGCTGCCCTCCTATCGACCAAATCCGAACGCGAACCGACGCTTGCCCATCGGGTCAACGTCGACGGCACGTTAAACTTGCTCGAGATGACGGTCGGGCAAGCCCGGGCCCAAGGGCGCGACGTCAAGTTCATCTATCCCAGTTCAATCGCTGTTTATGGCCTTCCGAGTCTGCCGGACAAAAAAAAGGCGGGGCGGATTGCGGAGACGCAGTTTTTAAGCCCTCGAACAATGTACGGCGTGAACAAACTTTACTGCGAGCAGCTCGGGCGCTATTATTCCAGCTTCTATCGTCAACTGGACGCGGACACGGTCAAGGGCCGCGTCGATTTTCGCGGCATCCGCTTCCCTGGTTTGATCAGCGCCGCCACCGTCCCGACCGGCGGCACGAGCGACTTTGCCCCTGAGATGCTTCACGCAGCCGCACAGGCCAAGGCCTATCCTTGCTTTGTGCGAGAGGACACTCGGATTCCGTTCATGGCGATGCCAGATGCCATTGACGGCCTCGTTAAGCTGGAAACCGCACCCAAGGAAGCCTTGACCCAGCAAATGTACAACATCACCGCTTTCAGCCCGACCGCACTCGAGTTCTCTCACATTGTCAAGACGGCCTTTCCCTCGGCGCAAATCTCCTTTACGCCTGACTTCAAACGTCAGGCTATCCTCGACAGCTGGCCGGAGGACGTCGACGATTCGGCCGCTCAACGCGATTGGGGCTGGGCCCCCAGATACTCGTTGGAACAGGCATTCGAGGATTACTTGGTGCCGGGCGTCGTTGCCCGTTACGGCCTTTGATGGCAGCCTCATTGGGGCTTGCAGTCCCGAATCGTTGAAGTTTTGGGCGTCTCTTGGCACGGGTTTGGATCAGAAGGCAAGAACTAGGCCCTGACTGAGTTATCCTTGCTTTTTAAAGACCTTGTCAAGATAAGCTTGCACGCAATTAGCCCACATCTCGCCGTGGGCTTTCAACCCTTTGGGACTGAAATGGATCCCTTTGCCATCATAATCGCGATGATCGCCGGTCAAGGTGTCGGTGTCCGGCCCTTCGAGAGCGATGCCCCGATCCCAAAGCATCTTTTGAGCTGCGCGCAGCCCTGGCCATGAAGGATGGTCGGCGTTGTGATACGACGCTTGCGCGACGATCCAAGGAAATTGCCAGCCCGCCATTTTCGTGGAAGCGTTGATCACTTTGGTCATCTTTTGAACGTATTCTTCCGGGGCCATTTGGACATCGGCCTCGCCCTGGTGCCAAAGCACCGCCCGAAAACCGCCAACGCCTAGCTGGCTAATGCGGCCCATCATCCAGTTGTGCAACTCGTCGCCAGGTTGCCATTGGTTCACGCTCGTGCCACCGTGGCCCGTCACGGCGATGCCGATCGGCACCTTGTATTTAGCGGCCATCGCGTCGCCAAAAGCCGGCCAAGGACTGCCGCCCTGACTGTTATCGTGCGCCCCTGGTTGGGGATCGTCAGCCAAACGCCATTCTGTGCCGTTGAAAGAAGAGACCATGCCCGTGGTTTGCTTGGTCCGGAACTGGCCGCAGTTGGTGCTGTTCGATTGGCCAGCCGTAACAAAGACTTCGCCGACGCCGAACTTCTCAACCGTCTGTGAAGCCACGATCTCTCCGCTCCTTACCAGCCTAACGGTCAGCTTGTACCACCCTCCCGCTGGCAAGTCCATTTTGGAGTGAAAGGCACCCGCGATCGGATTGTCTTCCAGGGGTTGCCAGGTTGGAGGCAATTTTCCCTTAAAAGGCACACCCTCGAGCAAATACTCGATCTTGTCGTGTTTCAAGAAAGCCCGGCCGCTTATGACAACCTCGCCTACTTCTAAAGTGCGTCTCTGAAACACTTGCAGGTTCCGTGGTGACAGAACCGCGAGATCTTTCATGGAATAATCTTCATCCATGTTGAGTCTGGTGGCCTGGCTGATTTCGTCAGGACTGGCCTTTCCGGCCGTCACGATGACTTCAGCGACTTTGCGACCATCCAAGATGCACTCCACAACTTGAGTTCCGCCATCCCAAGGCCCCCACACCCGGGTGATGCCTTGAAAAGCTAATTTCGCTTCGCCGAGAAACCAACTTCCCGATTTCCACTCCGCAGCAAGGGGCGCTTTGGTCCACTTCCTGTCAGGGCCCAAAGCTGCCTTGGCCTTGGACGACAGGACGAAGAAAAATGACATCGGCTTGTCCGTTTTGTTCTCGAGCCGGCACCTAATCGATTGGTCCATGAAAAGATAGGACAGTTTTGATTTGGCACCTTCAGCAACAACGGTGCTCGCCCCGGCGATTATTGGCATGCCCATATCCACCACTCCATCTTGGTAAAAGTAAGCTCCCCTTGAGATCGAAACCCTGGCGTTGAGAAACTCGATGCCGGCAATCTTCAATGAGGAGAGGCTGCCGTTGCCCGAAACGAAAGTTGAGTAAGACGGCGACACTATCGCAAATCCGTTTTCTTTGGGCTTGATGTCCGTTGCCGACAAAGCACCTGTCAGCGCAAGGCAGGCCATCGTTAGAAACAGGCTCTTCATGAAAACGATGCTACCCTCTCAAAGACTGTTTCAAGAGCAGATTCAACGCTTGTCCGATTATCGATCAAAAAAAGTCAAGCAATGAGGCTAACCCCTCAGTCCACAGCTTGGACTGAGGGATGCGGATGCTGAAATTGCTTTTCATCGCCAGACAAATCTGGCCAAAAGGGGCTGGAAAAGATGAAAATCCTTTCCAGTTTCAAAGAACCCTATCTTGCTTTACTTGTCTTGCAGAGCCACGATGCCGGGCAAGGCTTTGCCCTCGAGGAACTCGAGGCTGGCGCCGCCACCAGTGCTCACATGGCTGACCTGGTCGGCCAAACCAAACTTTTCGATGGCCGCCGCGCTGTCGCCACCTCCAATGATCGTGACGCCTTTGCAAGCGGCTAGTTTTTCGGCAACGACGCGCGTGCCCGAGGCGAACGGGGTCATCTCGAAGACGCCCATCGGGCCGTTCCAAACGACCGTACCGGCCATCTCGACGATGGTCCCGAAAAGCTTTTGGGTCTCCGGGCCAATGTCGGCACCCATTTTGTCTGCCGGGATCTCGTTTATCTTAACGACCGAGGTCTTGGCATCTTCAACTAGCTCGTCGGTAATAACGGTATCGACGGGCAAAACGACCTTGTCGAGATGCTCCGCGACGATCTTCTTGGCGAAATCCAAGTTCGTTTCGTCAAAGAGCGACTTTCCAATTTCATATCCCTGAGCTTTGACGAACGTGTACGCCATGCCTCCGCCGATGACAAGCTTGTCAACTTTTGGAAGCAGACTCTCGATGATCGCGATCTTGTCCTTGACCTTGGCGCCGCCCAGCACAGCCACGAACGGCTTCTTGGGATTCTCCAGTGCACCGCCAAGATAATTGATTTCCTTCTCGATAAGGAAACCGGCGACTCCCGGCAGAATGTGTGCAATGCCCTCCGTCGAGGCGTGCGCTCGGTGAGAGGTGCCGAAGGCATCGTTCACATACACATCGCCAAGCTTGGCCAGTTTTGAGGCAAATTCGGGGTCGTTGGCCTCCTCTTCTTTGTAGAAACGGACGTTTTCGAGCAAAACGACCTGCCCGGGCTGAAGGTCGGCGCAGGCGGCTTCAACCTCAGGCCCGATACAGTCCGAAAGGAGCTTGACTTCTTGTCCGAGAAGCTCGGTCAACCGGGCAGTCACGGGCGCAAGGGTGTATTTGGGGTTTTTCTCGCCCTTCGGACGGCCGAGATGGCTGGAAAGGATCGCGGACCCGCCTTGCTCGATGATGTACTTGATCGTTGGGAGCGCCTCGCGGATGCGCCGGTCGTCGGTGATGGTCTGCCCATCCAGAGGCACGTTGAAATCGCAACGCACGAATGCTTTTTTGCCCTTGAGGTCAATGTCTTTTACGGTCTTCTTCTTCAAGCTCATGTCTCACCACCTTCGGTTCCCTCAACCGAAGTCAGACTCATTTTACCGGCAAATGTGCTTGCCATACTCGAAAGCTTCTTCAAACAGTGCTCGAAGCGAAGCCAACGGGCAGTCGCCGTTGATGCCGTTGCCGGCGGTCAGCATCAATCTGCCGTCTGGTCTGTCATAAGTGTCAAGAAGAAACCGGACCTCTCTGCGAACGTCTTCCGGCGTGCCCCATGGGATTGTCTGTTGAACGTCGAATCCCGACCAAATGCATAGTCGGCCTTGGTACTTCTCGGCAACTATCTTCTCGTCCATGGTGTACTTCTGGATCGGGTGAATGACGTCAAGGCCGATTTCGATGAAGTCCTCCAAAAACAGCTCGATGTTGCCGCATGTGTGCAACCAGAAGTGTATGCCGTTGGCGTGCGCCGTCTGCACAAGCTCCTTGTAATACGGCTTGTAAAATTCTCGGAATGTGTCAAGCGAGAAGAACGGACCTCTCTGCGTGCCCAAGTCGTCGCTAGTGAAGATCCCATCTAAGCTTATTTCTTTTGCGCTCCGCTCGATCATCCGTTTATAGAAGTCTGTCAGCGCCCGATAGAATCGGTGTGTCTCGTCTGGGAAAAACGCAGGGTCCGTGAGCGCATTGGTCATGCCTCGCAACGACCAGTGGCGCTCGAAGAAGCAGAACCACCAATGTCCAAGGCGATAGCGTCCGTCGGGTTCAGGGTTCCACGGAAACATGCCTGGATATTCGCCGCTTGGAAAGCACTCGAGGATGCCGTCCAATTGCGACCAATCCTCGATGACAACCCTTTCATCGAGCCCGGCGTCGTTCCCAGGATGGGGGTCGCCAAAGTTGACCCAACGATATTCCGGGTCGACTTCAGTTCCCTCGTATATCCCTGGCGTGGCAATGCCGATGACTTGAGCGTCTTGCGGATAATCGTTTAGAATCCTTTCAACAGCTGGCCGTCTGTCTCCGAACTCGCCCGCATGGGTCCAGAAGTGTAGAAGAACAGGCACGCGCGAGGCCTTGCCCTTGCCTTCAATGACCCCAACGACTAAGTCCCTGCTCAGCGGTTCATAAAGCACCCTTGGAGGCAGTTTACCTAACCCGCGGCAACTGAAAACGGCCGCGGGTTGCAGACGGAACGCGCAAGCAGAATCTAAGATATGCTGGCGGCTAGAGCCTCGTGGTGTTCGAAATGCTCGCTCGCGCACTGGGTCAGCGTCGTGAAGTGCGCGCCCTTCGACCGGAAGTAGCGGATCGTCTGGCGAAGGTCGGCCGCCGAGTCGACGTAGTCGCGCATGCCCAAGCAGACAACCTCTCGTCCCATGTTGGCATCAAACAAAGGTTTGAGTTTTTCGAATCCGGCGTCCAAATAACCGTAGTTCCCCTCGTGAGTGGCAATGGGCACATGCAACAAACGATTCTTGCCTTCTTTTTTCAAGTCATCGCTCGCCGAGTGATAAGGATCGTGGGGTGCGCCTTTCCAATCGACGAACATTTTGTAGTTGGCATCGGGCACCACGGAGCTGTCCACGATAATCCCGATATCCTCAAGATACTTAACATCGGACGGTAGCAAGGCAAAACAGCCTGCTCGGAAGCTGGTGCACTTGACAAGGTGAGATTTGAGCGTGTCCTTGGCGATGCGGATGATGTTGCCGCGCTCTTTCTCGTCCTCGACGTGCCCCCTTTCATTTTCAAAGTTAACCTTCATTCCCAGCTCATGCCAGTTGGGAATCTTGTGGGCGAACTCGCGGTAGTAAAAAGTCGTGTTGGCGCTGGGGTCTTTCATCGATACGTGGACGAGCCAGGTCGCGGGCACGAATTCCTCTTCGAGCACGCGAATGTAATCGCCCGTGTAGCAGCGATCGTGGTGCGCACCTTCGCAGTCTATGGTCAAAACAACATTTGGCATGGTGATCAAGGTTCTCCTTGGTTAACTTTGACGCCTGAGGCGTCGATGTTCAGGTTGAAACGCCGGCCCTTCACTATGAAGTTCGTGAATTTTACACGCCTCCATTTGGCAGGAAGGCGCGGACGGATCGAAATCCACTTTCCGTTTTTCAACGGCGTTGACCAAACGGCCATCTTGTCCTTCTCATAGTCTATCCTAAAACCGAGAAATCCGTACAAAACAGTTTGCAAACAACCCGCGGCTCCGGTTGTGAAGTAGGTGGTCTTCTTTTTTGGCTTCTCAGAAAACAGCATGAGAGGGTGGTTCGTGTACAGCTGCCAGCTCTTCTTCCATTCGTCGTACGCTTTCTCCATCTCTCCGAGCCGAGCCCAAATAAGGGCGTGGACCGAATGGCTCATTGCCGGACCGTTCTTGGTCACCTTGTTGGCATAGCGAGCCATCATCTTCCGTGCTTCGCCGTCGTCAATCATCTGAAGCGGATAAATGCCTAAGACCGCTGCCGCCTGCTTGTAGCTTCGAACCGGGTCGTTTTCGTAAGTCAGGAACGCCTCGTGATCACGGGGCAAGTAATAGGACGCCTTGCGTCCGACGCGATTCTGCGTCCACTGGGCTAGAAGGTTGGTGTACAGATCGTTGTCGCCCGTATGAAACTCGTCGGGGCTGATAACGTCTTTCAGTTCGTACTTGCCGTCTGACCGTTTGGTCGCCCGGGACAGGTAAAAGTCGCCAACGCTTCTTATGACCCGGTCGGCGTCTTGCGGCTTGACAAGGCCGAGAGCGGCGGCGTTGTCGAGCATCCACGCCACGCCACCATTGACATGGATTTCCTTGTGCATCGCGCCTGGAGCGACTTCCCTACCCGAAACGCTTGATTGCCAGGGGAATGGACCCTCTTGCAATTCAGTTTTACCCGTTCGGTTCTTGCGAAACTTGTCGAGACGGTATTTGGCGATCGCCTGAGCGCGCTCATGATCGATCAGCGCTAGAGCCGGAAAGACCCAAACGTCCGCGTCCCAGAAAACGTGACCGTTGTAGGTGGCGTCGCTTAGACCGAAGGGACTGACCGACATCATGCCCTTTGGATGAATGGAACCGCGAAGGTAAAAAAGAAAGGACCGGACCGCTTGCTGATCCTCGACCGGGCCATCGATTTCTATGTCGGGTCGATCTTTGTTACCCCAAAAGGAGACAGCACGAGAAAACGGAGCCATGGGTTCGGTGGCCGTCTTGTCTCCTGCTCTTCGCCAATGAAGAACAGCGCGTGCATCGCCGGAAGACTCGGGTTCCAAGCGAAAGCCGGCGCTCCTCAAGTTGACTGCGGGGCCTCGCTTGCGAATCTGCCAGGCATCGAATTGAAAGCGATCCACGCGTGCTCCCGGCTTAAAGGCCAGCCGCGCCGGGGCCTTCAAGCCTGAGAAGCTCCATTGCTGGCTTACTTCCTTTCGGTCCGGATCGACAGCTGTCACGCATTCGACCTTGATTCCGCCTTGTTGCCAGGCAGTCTTGAGCAAGCCATCGCGCATGTCGAGGCTTTGGAGGTAGTGCTTGCCCTGCTTCGGGCTCAAGATTTCCCCGTTCACCTGCCAAGTCGCTTGGTGCAAAGCGGGCAACGGCATGATCTTTTCTTCACCTTCTGACTCATAGGCGTCAATTTCAAACCTGTTGCCGACAAACGCCCCGTCCCGCCCGATTCTGACGCCGAGCAAACCGTTCCAAAGAAGCGCCGGCTGCTCCGCATTTGGGTCGTTGCAGGAAAGAACCCAAGGGTCGGGTTTCAAAGGAGCGACGGATGTTTGAGATTCGTTTGCGCTTTTGGAACACCCGGCAATGGTGAGAAGAACGAGGCCGCCGAGAATCCCAGTCCGTATGAACGTCATAGCTGGGACCACCGGCATCTTGCCGGCAGATCTTTTAGGTCTCATCAATTCGACAAACATAGCACTCAAGAGCCATTATGCTGCAACCTTATGGCCATTTTTTAAGGTAATAGCTTCTCGACTGTCATTCGTCCCCAAGCCATCTCTCTTTGAAACGCTTCGGCGTAGCGCACCCCGCAAGTCACTCCGCGGTAGCGACAGATCACCTCCATCGAGTCCGTCATGTCCAAGTCGTCGTGTTGCGAGATCCAGTCGTATTGGCTCTTGTGTTGCCTCAAGGCTTCGCATTTCTTGTCCCAAACCGGCGTCACGTCCACGAAGTCGGTCGGGTCGAACCTGACACCCGGCATGCCGTCCATGTAGAACAGCGCCGGGACTGTTTCCAAGAACGGCGATTCAGTAAAAACATGTGGCAAAGCCGCCAAGTTGCAGGAAGCGTAAGTCAACGTGGAGGCGGCTCTGTGATCCATATGGTAATCCGTGAGGCAATGCGTGAATACCACATCCGGCCGGAATCTCCTGATCACCTCGACCAAAGCCATCCGCGTTTCGAAGGCGTCCATCAAAAAGCCGTCGTTCTGGTTGAGCCAATGCAACTCAGCTCCGAGTACTCTGCATCCATCTTGGGCCTCTTTGCGGCGTACGGCTGAAAGTTCCTCGGGCATCAACCTGTAGTGTCCTTGGTTGCCATTGGTAAGGACGCAAACAGCCGTCTCGTGTCCAGCCCGCTTGTAACGAATCAAAGTGCCACCACAGTAGTATTCGGCGTCGTCAGGGTGCGCGCCAATGGCCAACACACGCATGTGACTATTCTGTCAGGTCGGTCGGCGAATTCGCCATCCTATGCGGCCAACGGCTTTGATAGTACAATTTGTACCGTATGAATGGATGTCGAACGGTCTCAACTTTGAAAACGGCCAAGGTAATTGTCCTTGTTGGGGTCGCTTTTCCGTTCTGCTTCGGTTTTGGGCAGTCGTTGAGCTTCACATCGGTCGGGCGGTTCGGCGCAGGAAAGGAAGTCACCGAAAACACGGCAACCCAAGACCTGTTGGTCTGGAACGTGCGAAACGCAGGAAAATCGATCGAGCTCCGGTTTTATGGCCCAAAGGGCGACTTGGCCAGTTTCGGTTTTTGCGGATTCAGTACAGGAGTTTCGAGTGTCGGCAATAAAGTTCACAGCATCGGCTGGACACAGCTTTGGTCGACTTATGAATCTGGCAACGAAAAGATCGATGTGCTCGAAACCCTGCTCACCCCAGTGCTCTGGTTTCGAACCTCTGGCGCGTCCATTCGCTTCTTTCAGTCGGAAGTATCCGAACCCACGGGCCCAAAGGTGGTCAACATCTACCAGTCAAACGAGCCTTGGGCCTTGGCAACCGTGCAGAGTAAAGGCCTCAAGGTACCGGTTGTGATTCTTTACCACAGCAAGCCTTCTCGAATCGCGCTATCCGATCATGGCCTTGAGCTGAAGTGGATCAAACCGAATCAATTGGTGGGGATCGTGCCCGTTTACGGATGCAATCCGAAGCCCCCTTTGGACTTGACAATGGCTAAAACAAGAGCCCGGGAAATCGCAAAAAGGCTTCTTGCCGTTCCCGTCGGCTTGCAGGAAACTTATTCGCTAATCAACCGTCGCCAGGTCCGGATCACGAACACAGTTCGTTTTCTGAATTCCAAGGACGATTGGGGCTGGTCCAAACCGTTTTGCCCGGTGCCTTCAGCGGTCCACCTGGCAGCGACCAACGGATACCCAGTTTGGTTCAAACAATCGACTATCGACTCAAAGATGAACGGTTACTTGTCTGCTTTCAGCTACGTTGCGGGCACCCAACTCCAATACACGCTAGCCGTTCCCGACCTTTACTCAACGATCGCCTCCCCGTATCAAGCCCCGTTTTTCATTAAGTTGCTTCCTCAACCGGTCGAGAAGACGGTAAAGAATTACTCTGAGTTCATCGTCAACACCTACGACAAGCGCGATAGAAAGGCGATATTTGACAATTCTGCCCTTGGCGAAGCAAGAATGCTCGCATCCGAGTACCCAAATTATCGGATGATGTCGCGCAAAGCTCAGAAAGTCTTTAGTACTTGGGCCGACTGGGCTTCCCGCGCCTGTATTTACAATCGGCAGCGCAACTACGGTTACGGCGAGGAGGCCGCAAACAAACGCCGGTTATTGATCGACAATTACCGTTTTGCTGGCCATGACTACATGGATGCAGGATGGTTTGGTTATTCGATCGTTGCGATGTGGTCCAGAGCCCACTTTGGCAACAGATGGTTAGAAGTAAAAGCCAATTGGCCATTGATAAAAGAGTTGTTCTACGGCTGGAATTGGTCGTACACTGACTACCACGCATGCAATGCACCCTTATACTTGGATGCCGAAAAGGGAGGCAATCCTAAAGGCTATACAGATAGCATGGGAATGCTTGGCGCCTGCTACGCGTGGGCCAGAATGGCCGATCGCATGAAAGATTCCAGCATGTTCAGAGACAGTCTCTATTTGCTGGCCAAAGAAAGAGTTGGTCGTTTTGCGCGAATGATGGCGTACGAGTGGTCGGCTCAGTGCGGGTACGAGACTGAGGTTTATTACCTGACATCCGACATGGGCAACGGCCCAAACATTGCGTTAACCTCCCGTTATAAGCCGGATCATTCCATTCGTTTCGATCAAGACGTTGTGGATTACGGTCCCGCCAATGACGGCCTGTGGTACATCTCAGGTTCTTTCTTGGAACCCATAACGCCCGAGACAATCGACCTCATGAACATCGGGACAGCGAAAAAGAAGGTGCGCTCCACGCTCGCGCTCATGGACCAAAGGTACAAGCGTTGGTGGGCTAGTCCGGCCGCTGGCGAAGTGGCCAACTATCAGATTTACTTGCGCGGAGCCCTGTACCATGAAGACCCAAACTGGCTGCGATACGTATATGACTACCAAGACTTGTTTGGAAAGGGCATTTGGCTGGCGGAATCCTGGCACGCCAATGCCTTTGCGGGCATCGTCATGAGTGCCATGAGGGGCCTTGAAGAACAAGACTATTGGAAAGTCCGCCACGAAGGTCAAGACCTTATTGAACGTAATCTCTGGTGCTTTTCCGGCAACCGGAAGGGTTTTACACTAGACTCACACGCAACAAAGCCGAGGAGGGTAGCAGTACTATTTACTAACAAACTGAAGGATTATAGATTGCCTATCTACATCGATGCAAAAACTGGAAAAAGGATCAGACTATCGGGCTTCACGGTCAATCCCGGTCTGAACGTTTTCATTGACTCTTGCGTTCCAGAAAGTGTTTTGCCTGTGTCGTCCACGGGTTATGCCGGTCAGAAGACCACGATTGAAGCTCGCTTTTTCAATAAAGACCGAAGGCGGAAAACCTTCACCATTGGGTTACACTCTGACTCGCACCCCGTGGCAGTCTCGCTACGTCCAAAAGAGACAACGTCCGTGTCCCTGCCAGCGTCGGCCGCCAAGTCGGCAAGTTTGCAAACTTCTGTGTTCGTCACAGTCAACGGCCAACGGCATACAGTGCGCATCCATACCCTTCCCGCTTGTGTCGCCTGGGTTGAATTGAATGCGAACAAGGTTTCCGACCAAACCAATCTCGGAGTTGCCCATGTGATGATCGCCAACCCGCTCTTAAGGACAAAAAGGGCCGTTTTTCAATGGGGATTCGATCAAACCACACTTCACAAAGAAACCATCGAGGTGCCGGGAGGAACCACCTTTCGAAATTCTTTCCAGCTTCAAACAAACGATATTCCGACAGGTAAACACACCCTTTTTGCTGAAATCGAGGGCATGGCCAGGCAAAGCGCCAAACAAGTCGTTATGGGCAACACCGCAAATCCTATTCTTCTTTACGACTTCAGCGACGGCGCCGAGGATTGGTCGATGCCGGACTGGCCGGACGCCAACAAATCACCTCAAGGACAGCTTTTGGCCTGCTCGGCTATCGACGGGACTCTAAACATTCCCCTTAGCTTCAACAAAAGGGCAAAGACCGAAGGCTTTGTCAATTGTGCTCCGACAGCGAATTGGCAACGTTTCCGTTCGGTAAGTGCTGAGATTTACGTGCCCGCCAACGCTCCACGCGGCCTTCGGGGAAGCTTCTTTCTGATGGGGGACGGCTGGAAATGGAACGTTCCTCTGGAAACTTTGTTGCTAGAGCCTGGGCAATGGAACCGCATTGAAGCGCCACTCAACGATGAGGGTCTCGAGAGTTACTGGAACGTTTCTTACGGGCAATTCGTTGATGGTCTTCGGCAGGTGATCGGTTTCGGGATTCGCATCACGAAACCAGACGGAATCGAGGCTTATCAAGGCGTTTTTAGGCTCGACAACGTCATCGTTTTTCCTCGCTGACGCTAGTTGGAACAAGATGACCGCCAGGGGGGCTGGTTAACCATCCGGGTTTATTTGTTGTCACCTTGGGCCCTCCTTTCCAAAAGGCCCGCATCGTATTGCAAGGGCTAACCAACCTTGAGCATCGACCAGGCCGGTGGAGAGCCAACAAAAACCGCACTACGTCTTAAGCAACCGTTCACCCGTAGATCTGGCGGGCAACTTGGGAGCCAAGTGGAAACAAGGCTACGGGGCCACGCCGCCGAACTTTCGAATCCGTTGCTGATAGGTTTTCACGGCCTCGAGCAAGTGCGGGAGTCCGAACTCGGGCCAAGTGGCGTCCGTGACATAAAGCTCACAATAGGCCGATTGCCAAATCAGAAAGTTGCTCCAGCGCATCTCGCCAGCCGTGCGGATCATCAGATCCGGCTCTGGGTGCGTAGGATTGTAGAGGCGAGCTGAGATAACCTCCTCATCGATGTCGTCCGCGCAAAGACCGTCGGCCACGACACGCCTCACCGCATCAACTATTTCGGCACGCCCGCCATAATTGACGGCCAATGTGAAAGTGATGCCAGTGTTTCCCGCTGTTGTCTGAACGCCCTCTTCAAGCGCATGCCGCAAACCTTCAGGCAACCCTTCCAGTCGCCCAGAGATATTGACGCGAACATTGTTCCGATGCATCACGTCCAGCTCGTCGCGCGCAGCCCGCTCAATCAGCTTCATCAGCCCGCTGACTTCATCCTGAGGGCGGCGCCAGTTTTCAGCTGAAAAAGCATAGACGGTCAGATAGCTGATGCCAAGTTCGGCGCAGTCGAGAAGGACTCCTCGAAGGGTCCGGTAGCCCTCGCGGTGGCCCAGCAGGCGGGGAAGGCCCCGGCGCTCGGCCCACCGCCCGTTTCCATCCATGATGACTGCGACATGACGGGGCAACCTCTCCAGGTCAATGCCAAGAGAAGCCGCTTTCTTTTGGGTTTCACTCAATTTGCCGGTAGCCGGTTTTGATGAACGTCCCGTAGGCGTCAAACCTCCATCAATTCGGCGTCCTTCTTCTTCTGAATTTCGTGGACTTCCGCGATGTATTTGTCGGTTAGCTTCTGAATCTTGACTTCGCTGGCTTTCAGGTCGTCTTCGCTGATCTCTTTCTTCTTTTCGGTTGCTTTTAGGTGCTCGATGGCGTCCCGCCTGACGTTTCGAATGGCGACGCAAGCCTGTTCGGCCCGATTGTTGACCTGCTTGACCATCTCTCGCCGCCGCTCCTCGGTCATCTGTGGAAAGTTCAATCGAAGGTTCTGACCGTCATTGATCGGATTGATCCCGAGGTCACTTTTCATAATGGCACGCTCGATGGCGGGTATCGACGATTTGTCGTACGGAGTAATCAGCAACTGGCGTGGTTCGGGAACAGAGATGTTGGCCAGTTGGTTGACCGGCGTCTCGACGCCGTAATACTCGACGTGCACCCGTTCAAGGACCGCTACGTTTGCTCGGCCTGTTCGATACGTGCTGAAATCATGAATCATCGCCTCGATGGCATGTTTCATCCGATGCTCTGCGTCCTGCATGATCTGTTCGACTGACATCAGTCACCTCCAACAAGGGTTCCGACCTTTTTCCCCGTCAAAGCTCTGACAAGATTTCCAGGCTCATTAAAGTCTAACACGATAACGGGCAACTTATGTTCTCGGCACATCGTGAAAGCGGTCTGATCCATGACGGCCAATTGCTTGTCGATCGCTTCCGAGAACGAAATCTCTTCATACTTCACGGCATCGCTGTACTTGCGCGGGTCCTTGTCGTATACCCCGTCCACTTTGGTCGCCTTGATCAGTGCCTGGGCTTCGATTTCAAGGGCCCGAAGGGTCGCTGCCGTGTCCGTTGTAAAGTAGGGGTTCCCGGTTCCAGCTGCGAAGATTACCACGCGGCCCTTCTCGAGGTGTCGAATCGCGCGCCTGCGAATGAAACTTTCCGCCACTTGAGAGATGCTGATCGCACTTTGCACCCTGCTAGGTACGCCGGTCTTCTCAATGGCGGATTGCAAGGCCAACGCGTTCATAATCGTGCCCAACATGCCCATCTGGTCGGCAACCGTCCGCTCAATGCCGCCTTTTTCGCTAAAAACGTTGCCACGAATGAAATTGCCCCCGCCCACAACGAGGGCGACCTCAACGCCTAGCTTGTGGACTTGGGCGATTTCGTTTCCGATGTAGGCGAGAACATCCGAGTTCAAACCAAATCCGCCTGGCCCGGCAAGCGCCTCACCGCTCAATTTGATCAGGACCCGCTTGAAAAGCATGCTCTCGCCCCCGAGGCTATTCTCCCTCGCCAACGGCAAGAAGAGTGAATCCCTTGACGTTAATGGTGCCGCCACCCGCTTTTGCCTGCTCGGCCACATAGTCGCCGGCTGACTTGGTCAACTCGGCGTAGAAAGGCTGCTCCAGAAGGACGACCGCTTTGTAGTATTCTTTGTTGATACGTCCTCGGGCGATGTTTTTGGCAATTTCCGGATTCTTGCCCTCGTTGATGGCGCGCTGAGTTTCGACCTCCAATTCGTGGGCGATGACGTCCGCCGGCACCTGGTCCTTGCTGACGTATGCCGGCGGGAAAGCGATCGCCTGGATCGCCAACTTGTGGCCGGTTTCGCTGATCGTTGAGGCGTCACCCTCCAGTTCGATGATCGAGCCCTTGGTGCTGTCGTGGTGAACGTACTTCGCGAAAACGCCTTGGGTGGTCAGCCGGATCGCCTTGGTCACTTTGATGTTCTCTCGAATTTTTGCGATCGCCCCTTCAACCATCGATCCGATGGTTTCGTCGCCAACTTTGACCGAAAGGGGATCGTTGCTTGGATCGGTTTCCAAAAGGGCATCGGCAATTCTGGCCGCCACCTCGATGAATTCAGGGTTCTTGGCAACGAAGTCAGTCTCGCACTCAATCACGACGGCCCCGGCCGTTTTGCCATCGCTTGAGAGGGAAATTGCGACGACACCGGCCTTGGTCGCACGGTCAGCCCGCTTGGCCGCCGCGGCCTTGCCCTTCTCGCGCAGGATGTCCTTCGCCTTGGCGAAATCGCCGTTGGCTTCGGTCAAAGCGGCTTTGCACTCCATCATGGGGGCGTCGGTTTCGTCTCTAAGTTTCTTCACGTCGGCTGCAGTGAACGCCATTAGTCTTTCTCCTCTAAATCTGCAAACTCATCCATGTCCTCCGGTTCGGATTCGACAACGGTTTTGATCGGCTCAATCTCTTCTTCGGCGCCGAACGCCCGCAACAGCTCCTCTTCAACGGCGCCGAATTGGACGCTCTGGCCTTCCTCGAGCAACTCGCCATCCTCGCTGAGAGTACCTTCCGTGAGGGCCTCACTGATCGGCCGTGCCTCGAGAATGGTTTCACTGATCTTGCTGGTGACCAAACGAATGGCACGAATCGCGTCGTCGTTGCCGGGAATGACGTAGTCGGCAAGGTCGGGATCGCAGTTCGTGTCCACGATGGCAACAATCGGTATGTTCAATTTTCTGGCCTCGGCAACCGCGATCGCTTCCTTGTTCAAATCAACCACAAACATGCACGACGGCAACTGATCCATGTTGCGAATGCCTTCGAGGAATCGGTTTAGCTGGGCCCGTTCCTCGCGCCGCTTCAGCATTTCCTTCTTGGGCAACCTTTCAAAGTAACCCTCGGCTTCCATTCGGTCAAGCTCTTTAAGACGATTGACCCGCGTCTGTATGGTCTTCCAGTTGGTCAGCAGGCCGCCGAGCCATCGTTCGCTGACCCAAAACTGACCCGACCGTTGGGCCGCCTCTTTGATGGCAGCTTGAGCTTGCTTCTTCGTGCCTACAAAAAGCACCGTCCCGCCGTCCTCGGCAACCGACTTAATAAAGTTGAGGGCGTTTTCGAACTCCTTGATGGTTCGATGTAGGTCGAGAATATAGATTCCGTTTCTTGCCCCATAGATGTATTCCTTCATCTTGGGGTTCCAGCGCCGAGTCTGGTGACCAAAGTGGACACCGGACTCCAGCAGCTCTTTCATGCTGAGCTGTGCCATTTTTCCTCCAGGGTTGGTTTCCTCCGGGTGAGCGAATAGTGATTGCCGCCGACCCCGAAGGGACCCTGTTCGGCGCGCACGACCCGTGTGGTTTAGCGAGCCTATTATACCCAGGAATTCATTTCTAGCTAGGCTCTGCTTTTTGTTCCGGATTGGCCTCGACTCGGGTAACCACCAGCTTGGCATTCACGATCGGCTGGTCTTTCTTGTCGGTTGGGAGGTTCTTGAAGGCTACGGTTCGCTTGACAAGCGTGGCGTCGACTATATTGATCCAAAGGGTTTGTTCGGCACTGGCTGGGTCCTTACCGGAAAGCTCTTTCGTTGTGCCCCTAAGGATGATGCACTCGAAAGACCCAACCTTTTCACGGCCAACGACTCTGAACTCGACTGCCAGGTCAACCGTTCCGAGTTTTGAGTTGCCTTTAACTTGCTTTGTCCACATGTCGTCTTTGGCCACGGGGCCGTCCGGAAGATAGATGCCCAAAAGGTTGGCGCCGCGATAGAGCGACGGGGTCGCTTTGCCGCGAATCGCAACTATCTCACCGGTTGGTGCAAAGGTCATCACGTCGGGATCCATCGTGAACGACGTGTCCCCATCCGCAGTGGATCGATGCGTGTTGGAGTACTTCGTTTCCACAACGTAGTTTCCGTTCTCTTGCACCCCGACCACTTTCTCAGTCAACGTGCTGAAAAGCGTTATCTTCTGGCCTTGAAGTTCGACGTCGAGGACCGTTTGATAAACGGCCTCCTGGTCCTTCTTGGGAACCCGCTTCAGCGTGACGCTGTCTTGGGCAAAACTATGGGCTGCCAGCACGGTCAGGAAGACTAAAGCGGATATTCGCATATCGCCAATATACCGCTAAACGGGCTTCGCCTTCGGTTTTTGGTCTGCGCAACGGGCTCTCCGGTTTACACATCCAATAGAGATCGCATTTCTATGGCCAGAACCCAAACGGAAGGCGGCTCAAGGGGGCCTTGAGGGTGTTGGTAATGCCGTTCAATTGGCACTTGGCCGCAAAATAAAGCGGCTCGATCTCACTCGTGGTGCCAATGCGGCTTCGGCCTTATGACCTCCTTAGTTAATAACCCAACAAAGGCGGCACCGACAGAGGCCGTCTGCCTGAGGGATCGGCCATAATTGGCTTGGCATCCCGTTCATCGACGCCCCTTTACCCATGAAAGTTAAAGGCATCACATTCGATTGCGCAGGAACGCTCGTCGACGTTGATTACAGCGCCGCTCGGCTTGCGTTGGACGCCGCACGAGACTGCGGCCTGCAGCTTGACGAGGCCGACGCTGAAACAAGGTATGAGCGATTGCTTGAAACCCGGTGGGTCCCCTACAAGTTGTTGAACAGCACGGGTACTGAATCCGAATGCGACGCATTCTGGAGGGAGCTGACTATCGACTGGCTGAAGCAGTTGGGAGTCGATCGTAACATCGTTGATGCGATGATCGAGGCCGCGCACAACAGGCTTTACGGTCCTAACTCATCCACCTTTAGGCTGTTTGACGACACGATTGAATGTTTAGAGACAGCCGCGCGACTGGGCTATCGCATGGCCGTGCTCTCCAACTGGGACTATTCCCTGCCGCGCGTTTTGAAGTCGCTGGGCATTGCCGGCTATTTCAGCCTGGTGATCGCCTCTCTGGTCTTCGGGCATGAAAAGCCCGATCCTCGGATCTTTGCCGCGGCCGCCCAAAGATTGGGCCTCGATCCCGGCGAGATCGTTCACGTTGGAGACTGCCCCAACGACGACTTTCGGGGAGCCCGTGCGGCTGGTTTCCACGCGGTCCTTATCGACCGTATCCTAACGAAACCAGGCGAAGGTCCAATTAACAGTCTTGGACGCCTGTTCGAGTCGATCCGAGGTATCGAATGCTCTTGAGCGAGTTCGATTACGACTTGCCGGAGGAGCTGATCGCTCAAGAACCCTTGGAGGACCGCAGCGCATCGCGTCTACTGTGGGTCGGGCGAAGAAGTGGCGAGATTCGGGATTGCATGTTCAGCGATGTCGTCGGAATTCTCCAGGAAGGGGACTTGCTCGTTGCAAACGACACGCGTGTCAGCGCCTTGCGCCTTTTTGGCAAGAAACCGAGCGGGGGACGGGTCGAAGCCCTGCTTCTTAAGCCAACAGGCCCCTTCGAGTACGCGGCCATGTTAAAGCCCGGCAGGCGCCTTAAGATCGGCGCAAAGGTCATGTTCGACGACGGCTTGCACGCCGAAGTGACTGAGGACATCGACGGCGTGCAAAAAAAGATCGCCTTCGAGCCTCAAACCAACCTTGCCGAGAGACTTAAACGGATAGGCCATGTTCCCTTGCCCCCGTATATCCACAAATCGTTGCCAAACGACGAACGATATCAGACCGTGTATGCGTCTACAGATGGGAGTGCGGCAGCCCCAACGGCGGGATTGCACTTCACGCCTGAGATCATCCGCGCGCTGGCTAGTAAAGGCATATCCCTTGCCAAGGTCACGCTTGACGTTAGTTTGGACACCTTTCGACCCGTGCAGACAGACAATACGGATCTACACCAAATGCATGGCGAATACTGTGCAATATCGGACTCAACTGCAAGCGCCATCAAACGATGCAAGGGTAGAATCCTTGCAGTCGGCACGACGACCGTTCGCACGCTTGAAAGTTTTGCCAAGGATAAGAGGCGGGTGGAACCCGGAAAAATGCTCACGAAGCTGTTCATTCGTCCCGGGTTCGAGTTCCGAATCGTTGACGGCATGTTCACCAATTTCCATTTGCCGAAAACGACTATGCTCATGATGATATCGGCATTCGCCTCACCTGCAATTATCAAGCAAAGCTATCAACACGCCATTCAAAAACGATATCGAATGCTAAGTTTTGGGGATTCAATGTTAATTCTTTAACTCATAGGAACTGAGGCTGAGAGCAATACGTTTAAATGATTGGGTAGACATGTTAATCATACGAGGTAACCATTGAAATCGAAGAACTTTGACCCTTTGGCGTACATCGAAAGTGCCTTTTTGGACAACGACCCATCCAAGGAAGCAGAAACGCCGGGCCGTAAGACCGTTTCGAAAGGCGTCGCGCGGCGCTTCCGAAGAACTGAGATGAGTGCCCCAAGACCCAGAAGGGCAGCAAAAAAGCCTGAGGAAAGCGTCATCGATCCCAGTCTGCAGCAAGTGTGGCAGAACCTTCCGAAGAATATCGAATTTCTTTGCAGCTTCTATGACGATTCGGTAACCTCGAACTACTACCGAGGCAATTTCAAAGAAACTCGAGAGGAGCTGGTCAAGCGATTGCTGAACCCGGAGCTGTCGCTCGAAGAAACGAGCCGCCTGCTTGGTGTGTGCCCGGCCACCGTGCGACGCTACACCAACCGAGGCTGGCTGGAGCATCACAGAACACCTGGTGGACAGCGCCGCTTCTGGTTAAGCGACATCGTCAAGTTTGTCGAGGAGCACGGTCGCTTCCCTGAGGAGTAAGGCATGTCGGTCGAGAGGTTGCATGTCGCAATCTTCTCGGATAGCGCGTTGCCGATTCTCAATGGCGTGAGCGTCAGCATCGACGCTCTCGTCAGGGAATTGCGCAACGCGGGGCATTCCGTGGTCGTCTTCACTGCAGGCCATCCTTTCTATCGGGACCCTGACCCGAACACTTATCGCTTCTTCGCAGTCCAAACCCCGTGGACAAAGGGTTACCCCTTGGCCGTGCCCCCGTTTTATTTCATGCTTCATCAATTCCGAAAGCACCGGTTCGATATCATCCACACCCACACGCCCTTCACACTCGGCACGGTTGGCTTACGATGGTCCCAATCCCACGAAATTCCTATCGTGTCAACTTACCACACGTTATACGACCGATACGCTCACTACATTCCTTACTTTCCTCGTCGCTACGTCCGGTTCAAAATCGCCAAACACACGAACTTTTACTACAACCATGTTGACCACATCATCACGCCAAGCGAGGCTTCTCTCAAGTGGCTTCGAAGGCACTCCGTTGAAAAACCGATCACGGTGATTCCGACAGGCATTGCGTCGCCGAACTCATACCCTCGCGACGAAGTGCGGTCGCACCTAGGCATCGAACCTGACCACAAAGTACTGCTCTACGTGGGCAGAATTGCCATAGAGAAGAACCTAGACTGCCTGTTTCATGCCGTGTCCCTGGCCATGGCTAAGGACCCTAAGATCCGATTCTGGCTCGTTGGTGACGGCCCTTACCGTCGAGATTGCATGGCTATGGCGAGGAATCGGGGCATTGGCGACCGCGTTCGGATGGTTGGTTTCGTAACCCGAGAAAAGGTCGACCGCTATTACTCAGCGGCAGATCTGTTCGTTTTCAGCTCCATAACCGAGACGCAAGGCCTCGTGATTCAAGAAGCCATGAGCCACGGCTTGCCAGCTGTGGTGATCGCCGGTGGAGGCGCGGAAGCCAGCGTCGTTCACGGAATCAATGGCCTCGTTGTGAAAAACGTCCCAGCTGAGTTTGCCCAAGCCATTTTGTCGTTAATGAGCGACCCGGAAAGATATAGTAAACTGGCCCTTGCGGCAAAAGAGTCGACGTCGGAGTTCGGAACCAAAAGGATGTGCGAAAGGGTGGTCGAGGTTTACCGTCAAGTGATCCGGCAAAAGCAGAGCACGCATGCTGAAAAAACTTCTCCTACAGGCCAATCGTAACCGCGGGTTCCTGAATTGCCTGGGCCTCCTCTGGATTTTCCACGTCCTGGCTCCGGTCGCCGTTTTTCCCTCACGTCTTATTTTTGCCGCCAGCTTTGTCTCCTCTGTGATTGCGATCTCTTTACCAATTTTGGCGCTGTTCGAGGGAAGCAAGCAAGAGTGGACTTTCACAAAAGGCACGGTGCTTCTCGCGTCCGGAGTTGTCGTTCAGTTTGGCTGCATCGCTCTCGCGCAGTTGATTCTGGCGCCATACCTGACGCTCCTTCTGCCGACGCTGGCCCTATCGCAAGTGGGTCTGGTCCTTTGGTGCCTTGGCCTCGGTGCCAGCATCTCCCTGCTCGTGCTCGACAAGAACCTGATCCTTCCCATCACGATTTTTTTGGCTTTGATCGACATCTTTTTGGTTCTGACTCCGGTCGGGCTAACCAAACAGGTTGTCGAGGCAGCGCCTGAGGTGTTGCAAAATGTCGGTCTTTCCGTGCCGAAACCGTCAGCGGCCGCTCAAACCGGGCGCATCGTCCAGCTCGCCAACGTTGGCCCCGCCGACTTAATCTTTGTAAGCATGTTCTTTGCCGCCTTGCTTCGGTTCCAAGTCGATGCCAAGAGGACTTTAAGGGTTTTGGTTCCAACTTTGGCAGGCTATCTTCTTATCGTGGTTTTCCTAGGCGACCTCAAGCTCGGCCGATTCGAACTGAGCGCCTTGCCGGCTCTCGTGCCGATCGGCATTGTCGTACTGATTGCCAACCTGAAGGAATTCAAGCTGTCTCGCGACGAGAAGCTTTCGACAGCCCTTGTGCTTGGAATCGCCGCCTTGCTGATAGGCTGGGGAATGAGCCATCCTCCTCGACATCAGCCGGCGATGGACAACTTCGGATCACCCGATCAAGCTTTGCCCGAGTCGAATCGGTAACGGGCGCAAGCCTCAACGAAAGCCTCGAACAGGCGTACGGTCTCAATATCCGAGAGAGTGCGTTCGGGATGCCATTGGATACCGATCAGCCACGGGCGGTCAGGCGCCTCGATTCCTTCGATCGTGCCATCCGCATGCTTCGCATTGACCGCCAGCCCCTGTCCGACACGGTCAATCGCTTGATGATGGTAACTCCTTCCTTGAACCTCATGGGACTTCAGAAGGTTGTGAAGTTTCGTGCCCTCGACTATTGCATAGGTTGCCAGCGTGCCACCTCTATGGTCATCGTTTCCCACAATGTCGGGCAAGTGCTGATGCAACGAACCCCCAAATTGAACGTTTAAGAACTGGCATCCGTAGCAAATGCCAAGGATCGGCATATTCAGCGGAGTGGCCCTGAACAACGCAACCTCGCCCTCGTAACGTCTCGGGCAAACCAGCTCGGCTTTCTCGTGTCTGGCTTGCCCGTAAACGGCCGGATCGATGTCGTCGCCACCCGGTATCAGCCAACCGTCGATCATTTCGATTGCTGCCATCGGGTCGGTTATTGGGGTGATTCCTATCGGAATCCCGCCGGCATTCACAATGCCTTCGGCGTAGTTCCAGCAAAGGCTGAAGGTTCCGTGGTTTCGTTCATTTTCAGGCTCATGCTTGGCCGATAGGCTGATTCCAATGATCGGTTTTTTCATTCCGCTAACAGGCTCCCGATGTTTTCGACGTTGTGCTTGACGTCCCGCAAGAACTCGGCGGCGCCTGCCCCGTTGGTCAGCCGGTGGTCGAAGGCAAGATTCAAATTGGCCTGGGTCTGGATTGCCGGCATCCCGTCCTTGGGAACGAAGCCAAAGTAGGTTTCGCCGAGGAACAGAGTGGCCATCGCTGGAGGGACGACGACTGGAGAGCCATCGCGGATGCCGTAGTTCTGCAGGTTCGTCAGGCTGATCGTCACGGTTTCATCAGCTTGATCTGTCCCTTTGCGCGCGAGTTCGATTCTGTCACGCGCAGCGCGGGCAAAGTCTCGCCAACCCATCTTGTCGGCTCCCTTGACGACGGCAATCACCAAGTCGTCCCCAGGCAAAGCGACCGCTATGCCAAGAGACAGCGTGTCATACGTTCGAATTATCGAATCGCCAATCAGTTGCGACCGAAAAAGCGGGTGCTTCTCGCAAGCCTTGGCAACGGCATAGGCAAACATGGTGAAGGCGGAAGGCTGGAAGTTTGATCCCGTCGCCTTCTGCTTGGCCCGCTCCGCCAACACGCCCTCCCAACTGACGACCACGCTTATCGCCCCGTGAACCACGAGGTGATGTCCTCTCTGCATGCGAGAAATGAGAATGCGTTGCTTGCCGCTTACTGGCATCTCCTCATATCCTTTCGAGGTTGAAGCCTTCAAAAACGCGTCGATGTCCGACGGCATCACTTTGCTGCCCGCCGGGACGACAAGCGCAAGCTGTTCCTCAGTCAACCCCTTTTCTTTTGCGTAGGCCCGGGTGCGAGGCGGAATCTGGGCGTTTCTCATGGCTGGGGCCGCTGGAGAAGAGTCCGCCACTGCCTTTGACGGCTCGGCAGGCGGCTTCGTTTCTTCAATGGCGCCCTCGACCTCCATCAGTGCGATATCGGCACCAATAGGCAAAACCGCATCCGGTTCGCCAAGCCACGACACCAATGTGCCCGTACAGGGGGATTCGACGTCCAAAACCGCCTTGTCGGTCTCCATTTGGTAGATCGGCTCGTCTCGATGAACGAAATCGCCGGGACTCTTGAGAAAAGCAAGGATGCGAGCTTCTTGGAGCCCCTCGCCAAGTTGAGGGATCTTGATCGCTACGGTAGCCATATTCCTAACGATAGAGCATCGGCGACCGCAGAAGCAAGACGGCCTGACGGAATAAGCAGAAGTGCCCCGGCGACTACGCGCGGTAGCCAACGGGGCACTTTCATGTATTTGGCATCAATCGAACGTTTCTTTAGTGTGGTTTTACACTTCCAGCATTTTTACCGAAAGCCTGGTTTCTGGCATAACAAGTGATTCTTGTTAGCTGGTTTCATCCTTTACGAGGTAAATCCGGTCAATCCAGACGCCACCGATCCCGGCATTGACTGTCGGTGCCAACCAAATGGTGCAATCCTTGGACAGTTCCGTCGTACCGATTAGATAAGATCGATATTGTGTCTTCGTCTTGCTGGCGTTAACCGAAACCTGACAAAGGGCTTTCCGGTTCGCTCCATCCCAAACGCCCGCCGTAAAGGAGACTCCAGAGGCACCCTCCTTCTGATCTGTGCGGACGACCGCATAAACTTTCCATTTGTTCTGCAGCGCCTTTTGAGGAAGTTTGTCAGTCCTGATTTGGAAGGCCCACTCGATGTGGTTGGACGGCATGTAGGCGGCGATCTTGTCCGATGCCAACGGGTCGGGCCCCAAATCGGCCCAAGTTCCCTCGTTATACAGGCTGGCCAAGTTGTCTTGTAGGTCCAGGCATTGGTCCACGTCGGCAACGGGTATGTCCGAAGGTGGACCGACCTTGACAGGCCGTTTGGGAAGCTCATAGACAACTGGCTCGTCCTTCTTGAACCTTGCGACGAAAGCTTCGGGAGTCAGACCCGCCTCGTTGAGAAGGGCGATTCGGTTCCATCCATCGGGCCCTTTCTCCAGGCATTGCCTTAAAAACTCATCGGCGACGGCCCTCCGCGATGAAGGCAAGGGCCAAACGGCCTTGGCTTCTAAGCACTTACGCCTCAGCGATTGCCAACAACTGAGCCAGACGTACCTCAAAGGAAGGCGACCGATGCGCACGCGAAACTCGAGATCCGGATTTCCCTTAACGGCTTGTTCGGCTTGGTCCCAGAGCTTTTCGGCCTTCGAAAGAACTTCGAAGCGAAGAAAAGGCGCCGTTGGCGGGGTGAAGCAGCCCGTGTAGACTCCTTTTGATTCTTTTGTTAGCAACTCAAGGTATTGCTTGATCGGCCTGGCCGCCTTGCCGTAATAGTTCGTCAAAAACTCGTCGATCAGCTTCTTGTCGTCAAGGTCGGGGTTCCACAGAAGCTGAGCCTCGACCCACGCCCTCATCTCGGCCATTTCTGATCCGAAGGATTGATAGGCCCCCTGTTCGAAGAGTCCCTTGACGCCATGGTCCCTGAAGAACCGAATGTTCGGCCCGTCATGGAACCAGTTAGGATGCGGCTGAACGTAATGCGCAAAGTTTGTCACATAGTTCCAGACATAGATCCGATTTATGAGCTTGCTCCATTCGAGAATATCCTTGGCGAAGGAAGCGTTGGACGGTCCGGTGAGCGGCTCGGCGAAGTTGCACTCAATGGAACAAAGGCGCACGATGACGTTTGGAAGCGGCTTAATGTTCTTGGGGGCGCTCCTCGTATACTGGTAGGCGAGGGTATCGATGGCTACGTTGGGAAATTCCGGCGCGATTTTGGCCGCGATATAGTTGACGAATTCAATCAACGACCCCGCGTGCGAACCCTCGCGCTGATCGAGCTCTTTGCACTTATCGCACTCGCAAGGACCGTACCAGTCGTTCTGGGAGACCGAGACGATGTTCGCATTCGGGTTCTTTCTAAGCTTGTCCCGCACTTGTTCCACGACGAAATCGCGCAGCTCCTGGTTGGTTAGGCAAAGCTGGGCCCAATCGGCCGTTCGTTTGCCTTTGATCAGGCTGTACCACTCGGGATGGTCCTTGAAGTACTTTTCAGGAGGCACGAGCACGTAAAACGTGTGAACGAACCCATCATAGACGACCTTGCCACCTCTTTTGGCGTCCAGCCGCGAATGCATGCTGTTGGAATAGTTTCGAGCGGCCCAGTCTGCATCGAAAGCTGCATACCAAAAAGGGTCCCGCGCTTCAAAGGCCGGCTTCTCGCGGATACTTATCTCCTTCACGAAAAGGTCCTGGTTCTTGGGCACTTTCTCAGCCCACGGCGCATACCAACGAACACCACATTGGTTGAAAAGAAACCGGTACACGGCGTAGAGAGTGCCCCTGGGGCGCCCTCCAGCAATCAACAGACGATTGCCCTTCGCACGAATGACAACCTCCTCCCAGCCGAGTTTCGGCCAATCCACGTCGGGAGCGATCTCTTTCGTGGATGCGCCTTGCCCGACAATAATGGTCGGCCGATCGCTTGGAATGCAGGAGGCGATGCGCACTGACGGTGCTTTGCCGACGATTTTTCCGAGGTAGTTCGCTAGCTCCTCTGCGGCGTGGCGCTCGGTCTCCGTTCCATCAGGGCTGACATAAATGTCGCAAACGGGTGCGCCCTTGCTTCCAATGCGAAACGGAGCGGCTGGCACAGCGGTACAAAGCACCAGCAAACAGACAACAAGAATTGGAGAAGCGCTGAACATGTTCCTCCTAGGGCACGGTTTTTCCGCATTATATACCTTTTCAAGAATAACGCTGAACGATTTGCGCGGGTGTTGCTTACGACGCTTTTTCTGTAATGAATCAACGTGAGTGCACGGCCTTTTCGGAATTTTCCGAAGCGCTGACCCCAGTTTTGCCGGTCAGTGGTGAATCCAGGCATAATAAACCCTGTGCGAAAATGGGTCGCGGCTCTGGTTGTTTTGATGGCTTGCTCTTTAGGGATCGTTTTAAGCCGGTCGTCCAGTTTGCTTTTGCTAACGGATTCCGACACGCGCGGCCTCATTGCAGGCATCGCCGAACGCGACGCCCCGCTCTCATGGTTTGCTTCGGACTGGCCTATCCACAACCACTTCTATAGGCCGATATCGACCCTCACGCTCGAGCTCAACCACCGTTTCGGCGCGCTCAACAACGCGGCCGGTTTCGGTTTTGTCAATGCCCTTCTTTGCATGCTGAGCGTATGGGCTTTGTTCTGGCTCGCTCGAGAGCTAACGGACAATCCGCTGCTAACTTCGCTTAGCGTTGCGTTCTTTACTCTGTGGACTCTCGATTGGTCGGGGCTTAGCTTTCTTCAGAAGGTCCTTTCGCATGCAGTCTGGCTGCTTCCTATCGTGTTGTTTCTGCCACACCGAGATTTTCGCAAAGTCCTCTTCGCGATGCTGATTTTATGGTTCCTTCTTCCCGAAATCGACGGCGTCTCGTCGCTCTACGGTTTTACGATTGGCTGGGTTCCGGGCCGGACGGCCACCACGATGACGGTATTCGCCTTGTGCGCTTTGGCGGCCTACGCACGGTACGAGAGGTACTCAAGCCTTAAGCCGCGCCCGTTTGCTTCGACCGACCTACCATTCACGAAGAGCTCCAAGCATCAGCCGAAGCCTTCCAGGTTTCATTTTCTTTGGCCAGCCGCCTCATGCTTCTTTCTCGCTTTGGCTTTAGGTAGTTACGAGCAGGCCGTCATGGTACCGGGGCTGTTGGCCGGAGTCGGCGTTTGGTTCGCCGCGACGGGACGCCGCATCAGGTGGGGCTGGCATATCGCTTTTTGCGCGGTGCTTGCGGGTTATTTGGCCTTGCGCACCGCGGTTCTGCCGCCCGGAGTCTCCCAGTATCAAAGCCAACAGTTCCGAAGCGGTCCCGGCGTCTGGCTTGAAACCGCCGGGTGGTTGCTTCCCAGCTTTTCCAGCGTGCGCGATTTTTGGATGGTCTTCGACACGGACGTATGGCCATCCCTCGCAGCGAACGCCCTCGTGCTTATTTGGACGATCGGTTCCAACTTTTCAGCGATGGTTTGGAGCCTGTCGGCTAATTTGACGGCCTATTTCGCTATGTCCAAAAGGCTGCCGATGGCTTTGGGCGGGTACGTCTTGTCGTTCGTTGCCTTTTTGCCGATGGCATGGCTCCACCGGTTCGACCATTACTACTTTTTTCCGATGGCTCTTAGGTCGCTCTATGTGGTCGGGATGCTGGGCATCGTTTATCAAGCGTTGGTCACCGCCTGTTCGCCCCGATCGATTCAAGCGCCGCCACGACACGATCCCGCACCTGGTTCGCTTCCTCATCCGTAAGGTTCCCGCCCATTTTCCTCAGCTGGAGGGCTATGGCCAGGCTGTGCGACCCTTCCGGGATGCCACTCCCCTCATAGACATCGAACAGCCAATGACGCTCAAGAACCTCGCCGCCAGCTTGTTCGATGGTTTGCTCAATGAGGCGATAAGGTTTCGTCTTATCAATCAAGATCGCAATGTCCCGCCGAACGGCTGGGTTGCGACTGACTGGCCTGTATTTCAGCTTGCTTGCACCAACTTTGAGCGCCGCGTCGAGATCGATTTCGGCCAGCACGGTTTGGTCGGCAAGGCCAATAGGACTGGCTATGTCCGGATGAATCTGGCCGATCACGCCCAAGTTGAGGTCGTGTTTTTTGGCAACTGCGCAACGCGTCGGGTGCCAGCGCGCATCTCCGCTGCTCGGATCGAAAGGCCAAAACTCGGGAACGACGCCAATGCTCTGGAACACCTCGAGCAACGCGCCCTTGAGGCTGAAAAAATCGGAGGCAGGTGAATTGCTTTTCGACCAATGCTCCGGGTGCAATGAACCGGTGCTCAGAAAAGCCATCCGGCGCCCTTCCTTTGGCTCGTCGGCGGCCCAGAAAACGCGCCCGATCTCAAACAGGTGAAGGTCCTTGCCTCCGTTTCGTCGAGCGGCGTCTGCCAGACACGGCAAGAGGGAGCACCTCAACAAGGCCGTATCGGGTGAACTGGGGTTCCGCGGACCGATCCTTTTGCAGTCTGCATCGAGCGGGTGCTTATCCCTTAGTGAGTGGCTGATAATCTGGTCGAAGCCGCACCTGAGCGCAGCCTCCCACATCAAGTCGATGCGACGGTAGTCGCCAAGAACGCCGCCTTGAGGCACCGATCCCTGAGTCAGGGTCTCAGGTATTCGATCGTATCCATGGATACGACCGATGTCCTCGATAAGATCGTCCTCGCGCTCGACGTCCAATCGCCAAGTCGGAGGAACGACGGCAAACGGTTCCCCATCACCGTCGACGTTCATGCCGAGCCGCGTTAGGTAGAGCTTGGCCTCGTCAACCGAAACCGGCATTCCCAGCAACTTCACCGCGCGGCTCATCCTGAGCGGAATCGAACGGGGCGCTTGCTTGCCTGGATAGACGTCAATAACGCCCCGAACTAGGCTGGCGCCGCCATCAACACTGGTCAGTAGCATGGCGAAGCGATTCAACGCGGCCATAACGCCGTCGGGGTCCACGCTGCGCTCAAAACGGTACGAAGCCTCGGTATTCAGGCCAAGTTGTTTTCGAGTCCGCCGAATCGAGGTGTTCAGGAAGTGAGCTGATTCCAGGAGCATGTTCTGCGTGGCTCCGGTAACTTCCGTGTCAAGACCGCCCATGATGCCCGCTGCGGCAACTGGCTTCTCCGCATCGCAGATCATCATTTGATCTTCGGTCAACTCATGTTCTTTGCCGTCCAAAGTCGTCAGCGTTTCACCCTTTTTTGCTTTGCGCACGACGATCCGGTGCCCAGAAAGCTTGTCCATATCGAAGGCGTGCAAGGGTTGTCCAAGCTCGAGCATGACGTAGTTGGTCAAGTCGACAAGCAAAGAGATGGGGCGCTGACCGGCCAGTTCCAACCGTTTGGCGATCCACTCTGGCGTCGGGTGGTCGACCACTCCCCGAAACAAGCGGCAAGCGTATCGGTTGCAGTCCTCTGTCTCGATGACAACGCTAGTCAAACATCCAACCTCGCCCTCGTCGTTCTCATCGTCCATGGGAAAACGCTTGGCCGCCATCTCGTAGAGTTCCGTCGGACGGGCAGACGGTTCCTTCGCCAATACCTCCCTGGCCATTCCTAGAACCGAAAGGCCGTCCCCTCGATTGGAAGGCACCTTCACGTCAAGCACCCATTCGTCGCCGAGCCGCTCCAGTACCTCGAGCTCGAACCCGGACATGGTCAAGAGGTCGCCTGCTTCGGCCGCGCTCAGCTCGGTCGAGACGTAGTCAAGCAACATGCTGTAAGGGAACTTCATGGTCGAAACTGCTCCAGGAATCTCAGATCGTTTTCAAGAAAGTGGCGGAGATCGTCCACGTTGTAGGCCATCATCGGGATGCGCTCGATGCCGAGTCCGAAGGCAAACCCAGAGTAACAGTCCGTGTCAATGCCGTAATTTTCAAGGATGTTAGGGTGCACAAGCCCGGCGCCGCCAAGCTCGATCCAACCCGAGCCCTTGCATACGGGGCAATTTTCCTCTCCGCAAAACGGACAGCTGATGGCAAAGTCGACCCCAGGCTCAACAAAAGGAAAGAAGTCGGGCCGAAACCTCACCTTGACGTCAGGACCGAACATGGAGCGAGCGAATTGTCCCAGCACGCCGCGGAGGTGCGCCATGCTGACGCCTTCGTCCACCATGAAGCAGTCGACCTGATGGAAGGTATGACCGTGGGTGCGGTCGACGGCCTCGTTCCGGAACGTGCGACCCACGGTGAAAACCCGCAAAGGAGGCTTGCGGGTCTCAAGGATCCTTCCCTGCATGGCCGTGCATTGCGTTCTCAGAAGATAGTTGTCGTCAATGTAGAAGGTGTCCTGCTCGTCCATGGCCGGGTGGTCCGGAGGGTAATTCAAAGCCTCGAAGTTATATTTGAACAGCTCCAGCTCTGGCGATTCGAAATACTCAAAGCCAAGCCCTCCCAGCACTTCTTTTATTCTATTGGCCGTCAGCTGGAGCACGTGCTCTCGGCCGATCCGCCACGGCCGCGCGGGCATCGTCACGTCGATGGCCTCTTTTTTGAATTGGGCCTGGCGCTCGCTCAGCTTAAGGCTTGCCTGACGGGCATGGATCGCTTCTTGAACCCTCGCCTTTGCCTGGTTCACCTTCTGACCGAAAGTCGGCTTTTCCTCTGGCGAAAGTTGTCCGATCTGCCTCAGCAAGCCGGTGAACAGCCCCTGCTTGCCTAGATACTTGATCTCCAGGTCACGAAGTGTTGCCGTTGAAGGAGCGCTCTCAATTTCGCCAAGAGCCTGTTTTTCGAGTTCTTCGACGCTTTGCATTCGAATGATAAATATGACCGAAATCAGACACGAATTGCTGAAGTCTGTATTTCGCTTAGTCGCAGCACAACGCCAAAAGCCGAAAATGTGCCAAACGCGACTTTTTGACAACTAAAAACACAAGTTTCTCAAAATGGCCTGGGGTTATGGAACAATCTTGTTGGAGGCTTTCGACGAACCTCTGCCCTGAGAGGAAACCTGCCTCGCCGAAGCCGAGAAGCATGGAATCCGCCACGGATGGCAGACTCCACGCATTCCTATCAGGTTTGCCAAAAACCCGATCTTTTTCCGATCCGCTGGGTGCGGAATCCCTTTCTCGCGTGCCGACAATTCTAGTGTCGGGTGTTGCAAAGCATGCAACTCGGCCATATCAGAGGAACCGACCATGCCATTATTCGCATACACTGCCATCGATCCCAGCGGTCGCATCGTTCGATCGACCATGGAGGCCGACAATGAGCAACTCGTTCTCGCCAAACTTCGGGACCAGTCGCTTCACTGCACCGACATCAAAAAAGCCAAGAAGGCCGCGGGCTCAAACGCGTTTGGCAAGAAGAAGCTCAAACCCAGAAGCATCGTGGTGTTCTCGAGGCAGTTTGCGACCATGATCGATGCCGGCATTCCCATCTTGCGGTGTCTAGACATCCTTCTCGGGCAAACCAAGGACCCCGCCATGAAGCCCGCTCTCGAGATGATCGTCACGGACGTCAAGGGCGGCCTCACTTTGGCCGAAGCGATGGCAAAGCACCCCGGAGTGTTCAGCAAGCTGTATGTGAACATGATTCGGGCTGCAGAAATCGGCGGCATCCTGGACCAGATCCTCGACCGGTTAGCCGGATTCCTCGAGTATGAGGCAGAAATTAGAGGCAAAATCAAGAGCGCGATGATGTACCCCGTCCTCGTGCTTATATTTTCAATCATCATGCTCTTCGCCTTGTTTAGCTTCGTTCTGCCCAAGTTCAAAGAGATTTTCACCGGAATGGACGTAGAACTGCCACCCGTCACGGCAGCCCTTTTCGCCATGGGCGATTTCATGCAAAAGAGCTGGTGGCTCATCATCCTAATGGTCGCGGGCGCAATCTTTGGAGTCAAAGCCTACGGAAGAACGCCTAAAGGACGCTATCAGCTGGACTATTTCAAGCTCAAGTTCCCGATCATCGGGGAGCTCTCGCTCAAAATGAGCATCGCACGCTTTTCGCGAACTTTCGGCACCTTGATCAGCAGCGGCGTGCCGATGCTCCGCAGCCTCGAAATCGTCGGGGAAACGCTCGGCAACCAGGTGCTGGTCGGAGCCATTGACACGACACGCACCTCGATCCGCGAAGGCCAAAAGCTGTCCGCGCCATTGGCAGCCTCTGGACTTTTCCCCAACATGGTCACGTGCATGATCGACATCGGCGAGGAGTCGGGTCGATTGTCTGAAATGCTTGTCAAGGTCGGCGATTTCTACGACCAAGAAGTCGAGACAACCGTCAAGGGTCTGACCTCGATGATTGAGCCCATGCTGATCATTTTCATGGGCGTCATCGTGGGATTCATCGCCATATCCGTCATGACGCCGATCTTCAAGTTGGTCAACAGCGTCAAGTAAGAGCATAATTTGAAAACTGAATACGCCTTGTGACTCTGGAGCCAGGAGGGTTGCGAGTTGCAGGGTCGGCCAGGAAGGCCGAACGTCTTCATCAGGGAACAGATATGTCAGAAGCCAATGGATTGCACCGAGATCCTGAGGAACTTGTTGCGCGGTACATCGAAAACCCGCAACCGGACCTCAAAGACCTCATTATCAGTGAATACGCATCGCTCGTCGAAAGAGTCGCGCGTAAATTTAGCGGAATCGAACCTTTCGAGGACTTGGTCCAGGTTGGATTCATCGGATTGCTGAACGCTCTTTCGAAGTACGATCCCAAGGCAGGGGTTCGATTCAACACGTACGCGACCTATTTGGTGGCCGGCGAGATCAAGCACTACCTGCGCGACAGGTCCCAAACAATCCGCCAGCCCGCTTGGCTCCAGGAGTTGCGCCACAAAATTAACCGCGCTACTGGCGTGCTGTACCAAACGCTAGGACGAACGCCCACCAAAAGGGAGATCGCCGACTTTCTCGACGTGAGCGAGTCGTCGGTGGCCGATGCCATCCAAACCCAGGAAATGCTCAAGGTCGCCTCTCTGGACACCGCCCCCGTGTCCGAGGATGATGCCGACACCGACGTCGAGAGGCTCGATAGCGCCGACTTCTGCCCAGAGCAATTGACCGTTGAAGACCGCGTCGTTCTCGAATCCGCTCTGCGGCAACTTCGCGATCTGGAGCGGCAGGTATTGGTCCATTTCCACTTCGACTCGATGAACCAGACGGAAATCGCCGCCAAGCTGGGCATTTCCTGCAACTATGTCTCCCACATCTTGCGCCAATCGCTGGCCAAACTGCGGAAAATCCTTACGGCGGAGGAGCGATCGGACGCCTTTCTTCGGCGATACGAGGAGGATTCGAGCGTTCTGGACAGCCTGACCGGGGCTTACACGGAAAGTTACTTCCGCGCGAGGATTCAAGAAGAGGTCCATCGCGCTTCGAGCAACACGTCCACGGTCGCGATCGTCATGGTGAACTTCACCGGATTGAACCAGCTGAAGTCCTTCTATGGTGAGAGCAGCGTGCTTGACTTCATGGCCGACGCTGCTGAGTTTCTGAAGGACAACGTGCGACGGCTTGACATCGTGTGCCGCTTCGGTGAGTTCGGGTTCGGCATCATCTTGCCTGCCACCGGCCACAACGTCGCCGTGGCTCGCCAACGCCTCGTCGGCAAGGTGCAGGAATGGATTCAATCCCGAAACGGCATCAAGAGCCCTGTCAGCGTGGAAATTGGCCACGCCTCCTTCCCTGACGACGCCAGCTCCGCCAAAGAGCTTTTAGCCAAAGCCAAGCCGAAGGCGGTCGTTTCCAGGCCAACGGACAAAAACAAAGCCGCCGCTTAGCCAACCCGGGTCGCAAAAAGCCGGCCTTTCACTGGCCGGCACTGACTTCTCAACTGAACGAGATTACTAGGGGAGAAGTGCGATATCGATGTCCCCGTCCAGCGGATCGATCAAGCTATTGAGGCCCGGAATGTAGAGACCGCTCCGGTAAAGCCAACGTCCCTGTGGCCTTTCGCGGCAATAAACGACCTTTCCGACAAGAATGTAATCCTTGCGAACGAGAGTGGCGCCGATCGTCACATAGGCTTTCTTTTCCAGCTCGGCGCTCGTCAGGATGCCCATGCCGTTGTCGGAAATATCAACGATCAAAGCGTCGTGCTTATCTTGTCCGAAAGACAGGGAGGCTTCGATTTCGACCAGGATTCTTCGACTTTCGCACGGTGGGGCTTCCCGAACCGCGCTGATAAGTTCAAAGCTTCCTGTCGATCCCTTCACGGCGACCAAAGTGGCGTCGGCCATGAGCATTCGGCTCGAATCATTCGCCTCAATGTGGAAGCGCTCCCCCACTGCTGCCTTGTCAATCGAGCTCGCGAAGAAAACCTTGAACTTTCTGCCATGGGCATCAAAAGACCATCCATAGCAGAACCGGCCTGAGTGATACGATTGCAAGCGAACGCGGGCATTGTTTAACAATGTCTGCCATTCATGATCCATGAAACCCTTAACTCCTATTATCATTTACGGCTTCCTTTTTTTGAGTTTGCACCACTTGTGGAAAAAACCGTGAATGCATAACTATATGCATAAATCTTTTTATTTATTTGGCATGATTCAGCTTTCCTAAGATAGTAACCACAGAATTTCTGGCAGATGGGCATGCGCGCGTTGCCGGAATGGGCCAAGCAAAAAAACGATGAATCTCTTGGGGCGCTGAACGAGGTTAACGGCGGTGAGGCTTATCCGGAACGTCGGAATATCGGGCCCTGATTTCAAATTCAAAAAGAGCAAAAGACCTTCACATCTTTCGTTGCCACACAACTAGACGCCCATCTGGCATCTTGACCAAAAGCCGATTTACCTTCCCGTCAATTTCCATAACCATGGGATCGGGAAGGACTTTGAGGATGCGTCCGTTGTCAGCCAGCCAGTCCAGTTCGTAGGTCAGGCGGTTACCCTGAACTCGGTAACGGCCCTGACCGGTCCAGTTGTGGTCGCCCCCGCAAGCAAACCGAAACCGATTGCCAGCCTCTAGCTCCATCTTGCACAATTCAGCGTCATCCAGAGGCATTGCGCCAATCCATTTGCCCTCCATTTGATAGCCCGTACAACCTATCAAGATGAAAGCTACCAGACTACTAAGCCACAATCGGTGCATGGCCTTGAAGATACCCGTTGCCCACGACTTTATATGCCCCTGGTGCTGGATCGCCTTATCCCAGGCTGACCGCTTGCGCAAGGAGTTCGATGTCGAGTTCGAATGGCTCTCCTACGAGCTGATGCCGGAAGGGATGGCCTGGCCCGAGCCGACCCCGCCAAGTCCTTTAGTGCCCAACAAGCCGACAACGCCAAGCCGCCTGGACCTGGCTCTCGCAGCCGAGGGCATGCCATTCTTGACGGTTGCCAGGCCCGGCCAAATGCAAAGCCGCAAGGCCCACCTCGCCGTCGAGTACGCCAAAACCGAGGGAAAGGGCGAAGAACTTCTGAGGGCCCTTTATGAAGAGCTTTACCTTCGCGGTGCCACGATCAACGACCTGGATGTCATCGAGCGAGCCGCTGACAAAATCGTGGAGAACCTCAATGCCCTTCGATTGGCCGTCGAACAAGAAAGTTTCGCCGACAAGATCATATGCTTTGACAACGATGCCTACGCTTCAGGTGTGTTTCATGTACCGACATTTTTCATCGGGGACGCAAGATACGCTGAGCAACCCTACTCCGTTTTGCGGGACGCCGTCTCCAAGGTTGCCGAGCGACAGCCCAACTTCTGGCGTGGCTTGAAGTTCCCCCAAGGCCCCAAGCACAGGCCCTTTACAGCCATAGTTATGGCGATTACGCTCGACGGGACGGTGGCCATCCAAGGGCAACCCTTCGTCGGCACCAAGAACGACCAACACGTGCTTCAAACCGTCGAGGAACAGTTCGAAGCCTCGATTGCCGGCGCGGAAACAGCACGCCAGGCGCCCCGATCCTGGCACACACGAGCCGCCCGATCCTTTATCTTGAGCCGCTCCGGCAACCTGCCTGCTGACTCGGAGTACGTTCGGCGATCCGAAGTGCTTAACCTGGACGGACCAGCAAACCTCAATAAGTGGCTGGCAAGCCTTAAGACTCAAGGGGTTCAGAAACTTCTTATCGAAGGAGGTCCTAGGGTTAATCGGCAGTTCCTCGAAATCGGTGCTGTTGACGAGTTGTTTTTAACGCTTACCCCAACGATTAGCATGGGTCGAACGATCTTGCCCTTGGTGGAGCCGACATTAGATGCGTTCCCTCCCCTCCGTCTTGAGCTGATCGAAGGACAAGCCTGGGGGGACGAATGGTTTGGTCGCTACAGGGTCTTACGGCCCTAAGTTTTTGTGCCGATACAGACTGTGATTCGGGATTATCGCGTCATTCGAGCCAAGCAACCCAGTTGCGATTCTTCCCATCTTTCTGCGCTGTCCCGGCGATGGCCATGCCATCGTCGGAGACGCACTCAACGGAAGACAGAACCCAGCCCGATGGCAACTTGCTCCCGGCCAACTGAGCGACAAGTTCGCCCTCGCCCCTTGAAAGCCATAGAACCGCTTGAAACCCGATGGACGTCTCAGCCTCGCCCCCAACTGTTTTGGCGTCCAGGCTGGCACACAAGGCCCGGCTTATGGCCTTTCCCTGGCCTTTGAACCTCAACGGGTTGATTCCTGTAGCCTTGCTCCAGAGGACAGCCGTGAGACCGTCAAAGCTTTTGCTGCAACCTGCCGCCCACCGCCCTTCAGGGCTGAGGGCCAAAGCCCGGCTGTAGAAAAACCCTCCAGGAAGGTCGCCTATCCCCACCGCTCCGCTAGCTTGGGTCCAAACGAAGCCCTCCTCGCCCTTGGAGCTGATCCCGTTTCCGAAAAGCGTTTTGCCGTCTGCCGACGAGCCTAAAAACCAGGGCGTTCGGAAATTTTTAAGGTCGACCTTCGGCTTCGCCAAGAAGGCGACCGTTCTTGCCCATCGAATTTGGTTTGGCTTCAGCCCAACCCGGTCGATCGGATCTCCCTTTTCGTCGTATTCATGGGGGCCCATGCCAGCCCGCCACATGTTCCATGACAACTCTTCCAAGTTCCGCAAACCCCTCGTAGCATCCCAGACGAAAGCGGTCTTGCGCTCTTTCATGGTCTGGTAGCCGACGACCGCCTTTCCGTCGGACGAAATGCCGCAGATCTGCGATTCATCAAATCCTGGCAACAGGGGCATGAAGACCAATTTAGAAATCGTTGCGGCGGCCAGTGAGTTTAACAACATTTAGAAAGGCTTGTCCCTTAGTTTTACTCTTGTAGTCAGTTTCAGCTTTCGCACGGTCTTCTCGCTGGTTTTTAAATCGATGGCCTGGCTGATTGAGTCGGCCGTGATTTCCACGATCGAAAAAACGCGTTTCTTCACGTCATAAACGGCATTTCCTGTGCCATTCACCTCGGTTTTCACCTTGGCAACCGCGTCTTTTTCGCTGAGTACGACGTTTTTTGCCTCATCCTCCAAGACCTCGTAAGTCTGTTTGAGTTTTAGAGTCAAGTCGACGGCAGACTCAGAAACGCTTTTCGCGGCCACTTCATAGTTGACCATCGAATCCCCAAATGCCTTTTTATAAGTCCATGTTTGGCCTTGCTCAATGGAAGGCGTCGCAAACTCAACCGGCAGAAAGCTTACGTCGGCAAACCGCTTGGGATCGATTCCCGGCAGCCTCACGGGAATGTCCAGCTTCGGGGCGTCCGTGTTGAGCACCCTTCCAAATTCCGAAAACCATACGTTGGACTTCGGAAAAAAGGGTTTGATTTTCTCGATGCTGTAAGGGAACTCGTCTTCGCCAATGAACAGCGCAAACTGCTTCAATTCATAAGATGCCTTGCGGGGAGCGGCCTTGTCGGGAAGCTGGCCTCGCACTTCGATGCCCAATCGCGCCTTGGCCTGACCTTCGATTCCGCCAAGAACTGGAATGAACCCATCAAAGGAGAACTCGACGTCGTAGAACTGTTTGGTGCCGGCCTCAAAACCATAGACCGCCTGAACCAACGCCAGCCCAATTATTAAGGGTGCCATAATTTGGTTTTACCAGGTCGTCGTTGAAGCCATCAGGGCCTTGAGTTCGTCTAACATGTCAGTCATGAGAGCCTCTGCCGAAGCCCTCAGGCCGGGCACGGTTTTAGCGGACCGTTTTGAATTGCACTGCACCTTAGGTCGCGGTGGCTTCGGTATCGTTTACTTGGGCCGGGACCTGGTCCGTGGCGACCTGTGTGTTGTCAAAGAGCTGGCCCCGCTGGGGTTCTTACGGGACGAGTCCGGCCTCATGGTCTTGCCTCAGGAGTCGAGCGGCGAGTCGAACAAGTTGCGTCAGCGCTTCATCGAAGAGGCCCGAATCGTCTCAAAACTGAACGTTCCGGGCGTTCTTCCCGTGCGCGCCTTCTTTCATGAGAACGGCACCGTCTATTTCGTATCCGACTACCTCGAAAACGCCCTAACTCTTGCGCAAGTGATCAAGCAGGAGGGCCGATTGGACGGCGAGGGGGCTTTGGACATCCTGTTTCAGTTAATTGAGATCCTCGAGGCCGTGCATGCGGTGGGCATTCTTCACCGCGACATCAAGCCTTCCAACGTCTTGATCGATGCGAAAGGGCGCGCGCACCTGATCGATTTTGGAGCCGCTCGGGAGTGGCATGCGGACTTCACCACTCGGCACACGGTGCTCTACACACCGGGTTACGCGCCTATCGAGCAACTGTCCGAGAGGGCCAAGCGCGGTCCGGCAACCGACATCTACGCGTTATGTGCTACGGCCTACCACATGCTCTCTGGAGAATGCCCGCCGAGCGCGACGGACCGTGCCTCCGGCGTGCCTTTGCCCCATCTGCTTCGGCTTCGGCCGGACATCGAAGCCGCCGTAGTGGAAGCCATCATGCAGGGGCTCGAACTGAACATGTCGGACCGTCCGCAATCTATTCAAGAGTTTCGGTTGCTGTTCGGCAAACCATCCGCGTCCGAAACAAGCCGTTCGAGGATCGACGAATTCGATCGTACGGCCTTGGAGCTCCAGCGCTTCTCCTGCAAGCCCAGGGAGTGCCCCCATTGCGGGCAAATTTTGGTCGCTCCAAAACCACTCAAAAGGATGGCTTGCCCAGTGTGCCAAAAGGGCACGATTCGTTTTCACAAACTGAGCGAGAGGCTTTGTCCATCCTGTCGGGCAGGGGTGTTGCACCGCAAGCTGAACCGGTGGCCGCTGATAGCCTGCCCTGTGTGCCGGGAGGGGTTGCTGGACGGCAAGAGAAAGGGCCTGCTTGGCAAGGAATATGTCCTTACATGCTCGACCTGTGAAGCTAAGCTTGAGGGACCCGAAAACGACCTTCGGCTCACTTCCTCGGGCCGTCAAACGGTAGCGTTTGCCACAGGCTGCACGATGTCTGCAGAGGAGTGGCGCCGACTGAGCCGACGTTCCTCAACCATTTGGGTCTGCGACGGATGTTATGCGCAATACGACGAACTGAAAGACCGTCGGTGGATGGAAATTTGTTCACCCAAACGTCGCGAAAGCATGGCCTACTTTCCCGATGAGTGGGCCAGAATTGCCGTCGGGCTGCCTCCGGATGCTGGCAACGCCGCCTGCGACACCTGCGACGCCGATTACTTCATCGACGGAGATAAAGTCACCTTGCAAGGAGCAAGCCACGACCCTTTCGGAGTTGCCGAACGCTATATGGGCAGGCTGCTGACTCTGGAGGACCTTCGTTGGATCGGCGTGAGCAAAACCAGCCCCAACCCGGGGGTCGTGTGCCAGTCCTGCTTCACCGAGTTCGACCAGGGGTCTCAAGGCCTGGTTCTTGTCTACTCGCCGAATCGCCTGCTTATGAAGCACCATGACAAAGAACACGAACATTCGGATTGGTGCCGCATCGCAAAAGGCTTGCCGACAAGCGATCAGGAAGACAGCTTCAACATCGCCTTCGACGAAGCCATTCTGGATGCTTACGAGTCGGGGAAAATCCACCAAGAAATGAAAGGACGGGAGGGCATTGCTTGGAGGGGAAACGCCGAGCGGTTTAGGCTCGAGGGCCATCAATGGACTGAGGACGGCTCTGGAACCCTGACGGTTCGAGAGCAGGAGATCGTGTTTGGAGGTTTGATTCGAAAGACGGCCACCCGGCTCAACCAGGTTGTTGGGGCATGGTCGGAGGAAGGTTGTCTGTTGCTTCGTTTGCGCAACGGCCAGACCTGGGCCTTCCGGTTGTCGGAGGTTGTTCTGACATTGAACCTGAAGTCAGGCCAACGCCAGGTGAGACTTGACGCAGAGAGCTTGGCAAGGCGCATCGAGGCCCATATCTTGGGCTAATTCTTCAGGTCGATTCCCAAAATGCCGTTCGGTGTCAAGTTGATATCCGGACAGTTCTCCGCGCTAGGCGTTTGGCGAGTCGCCTTGGTCAGCCTCACGTGTCCGTCCGCAAACAACAGGATCCTTGAGCCTTGCCAACGGTCGTCTCCAGGCACCAGCCCAAGCTTTAACTTGCCCCAAAAGCCGACCCGGCCACCCTGTCCGAAGTCGTGATTGTTGAACCACTCTGTCAACAGGGCTTTTCGGGTCGGTTCGGCTACCGAGGTTGTGCGCTGGCTGAGCGTTGTCGCCCCAGGTCCCGGATCGTTGATCGACAAGATGGTGTTGCGAATCCTCATCGCGTTGATCTGTTCCGGCGAGTGGTAGAAAGAGGCTGAGTAAGCATAAGAAGTGGCATCATAGGCCGAACCGGCAATCGTGTCGGATGGGCAAAGGAAAATCGACGGATTGGATGTTTTGGCAGAAAAGTTGTCTCCTTGCCTCTGTCCCGCGCCGATGTAGGTCATCACCGGCCACCTCCATCGCTTGCCGACCCAAAGGTAAGGGTCTCCGTTGTTCGGATAACAGTCGTCGTTGTCGGCCGCATACACCATAAAGGCCTGTCCGATTTGGCGTTGGTTCGAAGCGCAGATCGTTTTTTGGGCAGACTGCTTCGCCGAGGCGAACACGGGGAACAAAACCGCTGCCAGAACGGCAATAATCGCAACGATGACAAGGACTTCAATCAGGGTGAAGCCTGTGTTGTGACAACGCATGGCTTGATTTTGAACCGCAAGATCGTGCTCTTGCTGGCTGGGTTCGGTGAATGCTCTCCATGTCAAAAGGCGAATGCCGCCTTGACTCGCGACCTTGATCTTGCTAATTACCTGTTTAATGTGGCCTTTGGGCTGCGATTTCGGCTAACCATAGGCCACAATCTTGGTCGCCAACGGGCACAGAAACGTTGGCCAGCAGGTACCATGTTTCCTTAAGCGAGGCGTACCCTCCCGGATCGACCTGCACCTTCGGGCCCAAGGCTTCGATCTCCAGCATTGCTTCGTTTGTGAAGGTCTCGAAATTCACGCCAAAATCCTCATACTCTGCGCCTTCAAAATAAGGAAACCTTGCCAGAAACAGGTTTCCGTGGTTGGCGTAGGCGGCGTACCCCTGTTTCACGAGCATCCCGCATTTTTGGGGTCCTTTTGTGGGATCCTGCTTCAAACGGATAACGTGGTCGCCCCAAGTCCACCGTGGATCGGTCATTTTGGTGTATCCCCACAGAACCAGCGGCCTAGCTGGCAAAAAGTTGTCTTTATGCGACACGAATGGAGCATGAGGAAAGATCGACTGGCCGCCGGGAGCCATTTGGCTCAGAACCCAAATCGCAAAATCAACGCGATAGGCGCCGTCATTGTAGATTCGGTGCTCAAGTTCAAAGGCGGAACGTTCCGGAACAGGCCGGATGCGGATCTGTTTGCGCATGCCGTACTTGTCTGTCGCGCATTGGAACGCCGTCCAACCATCCTCCTCAAACGCATCGACAGGTTGGTTCTCTGGCTGATAGGTGCGTTTCCAATCCTCCGGGGCAATCCAAAGGCGATGGCCGCCGTAACCGCGGTACTCTTCGCCGCCCGTCAGCCCCGCGGTTTGCTTGTTGACATAGAATTCGTTCGGTCCTCCTGCGATGCCGTAGTAGATCACTCGAGGGCCGACGTCCAGAGTGACGAGAATCTCTGTGTTGCCGGAGATGAGTTTGGCGCAACGCTGCCATCCTTCGAAAGGGACGATTTCCATGTCCCTTGTTTTACCTGCAAAACGCAACTAGAAACGCAATTGATAATCTAGGCGAATCGTCCAGTTGTCGCTTCCGCTCCCTCCAGACAAGGAGCCTTGGTAGCTCACATTTCCGATGAACATACTGAAGATTTGGTTTGGACCTGCCTTTTGGTCGAATTTCATATGATAGCGCTGGTTCGATTTGTAGGCCCCTCCTTGCTCAGCTTCTTCCAGGCCGTAGAACAAAGTAATCGGCGAAGGGGACTTGGCGAACAGGACCATCGAGACGCCAGCGGTTCGGCTGGAAGTGCGTGCTTGGTCGTTGAACAACTCCTCGAAGCTCGCTCCAAAAGTGATGTCGCTGTTCTGCTTCCAGTCGAGCCTCCATCGCTCGGCTCTCGAAGCCTGGACTACCGAGCCCAGCAGCGCGTTTCCATTGGCGGTTTCCGGGTTGGTGATATTTGAGTGTGTCAATTCGATGCCCTTAACGGGCACGGCGGCAACCGTTAGATTGCGGATTATGAGATCATCAGCGCCAGGCGTTGAACGCACCTTGTAGAAAAGGCTGCCCTTCACGGGCCCTTTGCCGTTTTTGTCTGTGGCGAAAGCGAAAGTACGGTCGACGGCTCGATTTCCTGTCGGCGCCATCTGCCCTTTGTATTCGAAACCAAGCGTGCTTGAGCCGAGCTTGCCGGTGAACAGAAACTGCCGATTTTCTTTGACCCAAGTGTCGATTTTGGATGAAGCGTCGTAACCAAAGCTCAACTTCACATCTTTGATCAAGCCGAGGTTCAACGGCCTGTTCATCGCCAGTTGAACGTTGCTGGCCGACTGGACGCTTGCGCCGTTCACAGTCGTGTTGCTGTAGACGGCTGACTGGATGTTCAAGTCTCCCAGCTTGGCGGTCCCGTTTTTTCCCGCGAGATTGAAAAGCTCTTGCGCGGTCGAATTCGCGCCCACATCCTGCGCGTTGTAACCGTAGCTGAACCTGAGTCCGTCGGCGACATCCCACCAGAAGCCTATGTTCTGTTTACGCTCGTCAACGCCTCCGCCCTGACGGTCGGTCGTGACGTCGGTAACGCTCAGCCCCACCTTCTTCGTCAGCTCGGTGCTTATCGTGTTCGCGTTGATGCTTTCGTTGCTGCCGTTGTCAAATGACGTCCTCGTTTGTTCGGTTTTGATGGACGTCTTGGGGTTAATTTTCCCCTCATAAGAGGCGTATTGGCGCTCAAGGCTGGGCAGGTTGGCCTGCGTCCCATCGTATTCGACGGACTGCTTTTGATAGCGCGCCTTGCCGTACTTGCCAAAGTCCCGTGAAATCGTCAGCTGCTCGATGCTGTTGGCATAGAGGATATCAGTCGGGCAGTTGCTCACCTGATATTTGCTGAGGTACTCGACCAGCGTGTTCTTGTCCAATGCCCAGTTGATCAGGGTGTTCCGGAAAGACCTGGTCTGCTTGAGCGAATCGCTGCTCGCACTGAACAGATAGCTGTCGAGTTTGAGACCCTTGAAAACGTCCCATTTGATGGCGAAATCGGTTTCGTTAAAGCCTATCAGGCTAGAAAGCAAGTCCCTCTCCGAATCGACGAAACCTACGGTGGCAAAACCGGGATCGATGTTCCGATGGCCCAACGAAAGGCTAATTCCCTTGTCCGCATAACTCACGATCGATCGTTCCAGTCCGGCGGAGGGCAAATCGGCCGAGGTGCTGGAAAAGGCGAGCGAGCGGTTATTGCCCAACGCGAAATTCAGATCGATGTCCGTGCGATCCAGACCCAGAAGATCTCCAAGGTAGGCCCGTTCGAAGGTGAGCATCTTGCCCAGTTCCGTGAATTGCGTACCGACAGACTGCTGTCGATAATAACCGGAAACGTTCTTCGCTGCTACCTTGAAATTCTTAACTTCGGCGGAATCCTGCGCGCCGCGCATTCCGAGCAAATTGGCCTCAACGCTGGTGTCTTTAGACGGCTTCCAATTGAACTGACGGAAAGTCCTTTCGAGGCCGGCTTCTTTCACCAGGAAATTTTTCTCTTCTGGCCGAATATGCACAGAGGTGAACGGGTACATCCCGGCGATCTTTTTGACATATCCGTCCAATTCGCCGGCCGACAGGTTGGCCAAGTTGCTGAACGAGCTGTCCGACACAATCGTCGACTGAGTGAACTTCCAGTCCTTTCCACCGACCGCAAGATCGCTCGAAGAAAACGAGCCCGTAGCACTGTCCACCGAGTTCTGAGAGTAATGCCACGGTAAGCCGCTGTCGCCGTAGATTTTGTAATCGACGGCAAAGGAGCGCCGGTTCAGGCCACGTTCACGAGCCCATTGCGCTTGTTCGCCCTCGGCAAGGCTTGCAAAACGCGCGAAGTCGCTGCTAATGCGTTGCTCGGCGGAAGTGAACTTCAAGCGGCCTACTTCAAGCTTGACGTTTTCGCGAAACACGCCGACGCCTGTCGAGTCCGAAATGGTGCTTTGGTCAAACGCCAACGATATGCCCTTCTGGTTGAAGCCGAGCGAGAGCCAGTCCCGATCGATCCCAGCTTCTTTTTGAAGCTGAGCCCTGTTCTGCTCCTTGATATCGCCAAATCGCTTGAAGTTTTTATCGACCCTTTGCTGCTTCCAGGAAAGGCTGAACCCGCCTTGTGCTAGCGCGTACTGCTGCCATGAGACCGTGCCAGAACCATCGCTGACTTCGTGGTAGGACTGCGATACCTTGGCGCTACCCACCTTGACATCGTTCATGGCCAAGCCCATGCGAGTCAGACCCTTTTCTTTGGTAATCTGATCGATGTAACCGACATCGTAGTCCGCCTCTTTGACGGCCTGGAAGTTGGTGAAATTCTTGCTGATGTCCTGATAGGTCGCCTCAAACGTACCGCCAGCAAGGCTCGTTGTCAGTCTCTGAAGAATGAACTGCGAGGTGCCTGTTTCCGTCACCCCTGGGGCGCTTTGGCCAGCGAAACCATTCGAGGTGTCCACTCGCGAGCGCTGGCCGACGTAGAACAGGCCGCTGAGCTTGCTTTTACCCAACCCGAAAGCGTTGTTCAAGCCGTAAACGTTCGACGTGAGAACGTTTCCATCCGCCTGCCGCTCGGTCATCCCATAACCCATGGAGAACTTGAGAGCACTTGGCATCAGATCAAACTTCATCGACGTCAGGCTCGTTCCGACGCCCGTCGGAGTGGCCTGGTTCTGGTCGTAGCGATAACTGACCGACATGGTGTCTCCGGCCTTGAAAGACCGCATTAAATACACCACGCCGGCAGAATAGTCGATCTGGTAGTCCCTACCCCTGACGAGTTTAGCGCCGCCAGCGTAGACAATCTCGGAGTCGACGACGACGTTGCCCTGCCGAAGCGGCACCGATGGCGAGCCCTGACTCAAGCGCACCAAATCGATGGTTGGAGTGCCTGCAACGATCGCCTTTGGTTTACTGTTGGTTGTGGACTCGTTAAAGGTGAAGGCTTGGGCAAGCGAGCAGGCAACCGGCATGGTTAATGCTGTTGCAACCAAAGCGCCTTTTGCTAAGGTCAAACGCTTTGTTCCCACCCCAAAACCTCCAGGATTCTTGGCCATTCGCTCTGCCTTGTGTTTGTTCGTTTCTGCCTCTCGTGGAACCTCGTCTGCCGATTGTTTCTCACCTTCTATTATGCCTTAGTTCGCGTCTGACAAAACCCTTAAGGTGGAAGACTTTCACTAGTCTTCAGACGTTTGGGTCTTTTGCTCGTTTCTCAATTCTCTGAAGGACTCACGTCGATTGTCTTCTCGTGATCGTATATCACGAAACCGGCACCCGATCCGCGGGGTTTGCGCACATACTTCTTGAGAGTGTAGTCGACCGGTACAAGTCGTGAGTGCTTGCTTGGCGAATGCATCGCGGCCGTCTTCGCGGCAAAAAGGATTGCCTCGCGGGGGACCTTTTCGGGGTGGTTTGACGTCTGAATCACCACGTGCGCCGAAACAGCGCTGCGCACGTGGAACCAAAGGTCGTTCGGCCGCGCAACTTTGGTGGTCAGGTAGTCGTTGGCAGTCGCCGTCTCGCCGTATAGAACTCTCCATCCTCCAGGGCCGAGCAACTCCTTGATTTTGTGCCCTTGATAAGGACGTTCCTCTTTGTTTTTGGACGGCGCGGCTTGAACATGCAGCCATCGGCTGTTCCGTGCGCGCTCGGCAATCTCCTCCAGGGCGTTGAGCGTCATAGCCGCGTCAATCTCAGCGAGCATGGACAGGACAGCATTGCGGTCTTCCCGCAAGCGTTGGAGCTGTTCTTTCACGCCAGAGGCCGCCAGTTTGGCGCGCCATGCCTTTTCAAAAAGCCGATTGGCGTTCTCTTTGAAGTCCAGGTTTCCATTCAAGGGTATCGCGATCGGCCTGCCTTCATAGTCCAGCGTCTTCAACTCCTGGGCGCCTGGCAAAAGACCTGAGCCATAGGTGATAATCAGCTCGCCCTGCATCTGCAAGGATGCAGCCCTTCGGGCCGCGTCGGCTGCCTGCTCGAGGTCATTGATGGCCGCTTCACGGGCAATTAGTACGCGATTCAACTGTCCAATCAGAGATTGTCTGAGCTGATTCGCCCGATGCTCTTGAATTGCTTGTTCGTAATGAATCTCAAGGGCGACGCTCAGCGATGCTTTGGCTTGGGATCCTGGCAAGGGCACCGGGTAGGCCCCTGAACCGCGAACCAGCACGGGATGATAGTCTCCAGTCTCGACCAGCCTACCAACTTCGTTTGCCGTCAGCCTCCCCTCTTCAATCAAGCCGCACAGAAAAGGTGACGCCCCCTCGTATTCCCTTAAGTCGTCTCCTTCCTGGGCCGCCCAAATCGGCGGCTTGGCATCGAAGGGGGGTCTTTCGTAAGGTCTTCCAGGAAGCACTACGCGCCGGGACTTGCCGGGTCCCACGGCCTTAGCCGAGGCAATGACCCTTGAGTCCGCCCCAAGAAGTATGATGTTGGAGTGCTTGCCCATCAGCTCGGTCACCAGGCGTCGAGGACCTTTCGCACCGTTGACGTCGATCTCAAGAATGCGGTCGAAACCAATTTGGCGCACGTCGGCCACAAAGCCCCCTTCAAGGTGGCTGCGCAACTGCAAACAAAAGCCACATCCTGGCTGAGCGTTGCGGTGCCTTTTTGTGACGAAGTGGACGCGTGCGAATACCGGGTCGCATGAGATCAGCAAATGACCCTCGCCTCGGCCGTACAAGCCAAGAGCCACCGTGGTGGATTCGGGCTGAACTACCTTTTGGACTTTCGCGCCAATAAACGATTTGAGTTCGTGAACGACGGCGTTGAGGCACAAGCTGTCGAAGGGGATTCTCATTTCAAAGCGCCTTCGTCCTCAAGGCGTGGCAAAGCGCGATTGCCAAAGCGTCCGCAACATCGTCCGGCTTGGGAGTTGTTTCAAGGCTTAGAAGTTTGGCAACCATGAACTGCACTTGCCTCTTCTGGGCTGCTCCATTGCCAACTACCGATAACTTGACCTCTCCAGGGTTGTATTCGAATATGGGCAGGCGGCAGCGACTCGCAGCCAATAGAATGACTCCCAACGACTTGGCGACGTCAAGAGCGGTTTTCCGATTGACCGAAAAAAGAATTTTCTCGACGGAAAAGGCCGTGGGCCGCGTTCGTTCGATCAGTTCAGTGACTTGGTCGAAGACCATGCTGAGACGGTCAGCCAAATCGACGCGGGGAGTCTCGATCAGGCCGTGCTCCAGGCAAGTCAGCCGTGAACCTTCCCGTCGCACAAGGCCGTAGCCGACCCTTTCGAGTCCCGGGTCAATCCCAAGCACAACCGGCACGGAATACTGCGCCATAGGACCATATTAGCCCATCCCTTTGTCGTCAGTCCGATTGCCCTGGTCCGAGCCTGTGCCTGGAGCTGGCTTGTTGACAGGCGTTCCGCACTTAGGGCAAAACCTTGCAATCGGCTTGAGAGGACCGCCGCATTGCCTGCAGTACCGGGTTTGCTGTACGGGAGGTGCGACAGGCTCCTGAGTTGATGGAACCGGTTGCTCGGCAGGCTGATGGGCAGCTTCCGCCTCGGCCCCTTCAATCGGCTCGTACTCGTCGAACTCCTCCGCCGGCTCGAAGAGATGGTCCTCCCAAACCTTCCCCTTGCTCACCACCTGGAAAAAACGATTCCCCTTTGCTGTCAAGTACGGGCAGTCAAGGCCCCTGCTAAGAGAAAGATCGTCGTCCTCGGGCGCAATCCAGAGCAGTTTCCCGCTCTGGATCCATGGCAAAAGGTCATAGTCAAAGTCAGAAGGGGCAGGCACCCACTCTTGCCAGCCAAAGTCCTCCTCGCCGATCGCGTAATAGGCGAATGTTCGGCCCCAATCGCCGAAGCCCTCCAAAGCTTTAAGTTCGTTTTGAGCAAAATAAACGATCGCGTAACCTTGGTGACTGCCTACAGGAAGGGATCGGATAACCGCCTGCACCCCATCCTGGTTCAAAATGCGAGGAACGACAAAAGGAACGCCAGGCCCCGGCTTGCAAAGAAAAGGCCCCCTTTCGACGGGTTGGACCAAAGAGACGGCACCGGTGAAGGCGACCTCGTTCACTTTCAACGGCTCCATAGGTCTGGCAGGATTCTCCGAGTTCCACCACAGTCCGTCCAAACCGTAGAAGTCCACCGTGCGACAGAAAACTTCACCGGAAAAGGGATTGCGAGACAGTTCGACGACGGGCAGCCCCTTGAGGTAGGCGTCCCACAACCTGGAAACCGCCTCGACGGCTTCCGGATCGTCCCGGCCAGCGAGATCGGACTCGACGAGCCGTTCATAGGCCGCAAAATAGTCGGACAAGAGTTTTCTCCTTGAACCCTCGCTAAACGCTGTTGCAGTGTTCACGATTTTCATCTTGCCCGGTCACTTCCTTCCTTCTTCTCTTCATCCTCATGGCGGCCAGAAGCCGCTGTGCTCTGAGTCAGCCTCCCGCCCTTGCCAAGTGTCTTGCCGTGCGTGTCGAAGGTCTTCCCACTGATGCTGCCGTCCGTGCCAACCTTGATTAAGGCCTCGCCTGGCTCACCGCTCGAGGTCCAAGCCTGGTGCGAGTCGATGATTTTGCCGTCGACAGCCTTGCACTTTTCGAATTTGGATTTCGGTTGGACCCATTTGCCTGTCTTTGGGTCTTTTTGTGGGGGCGGCTTGTACTTGTCCGCCTTGCTGTAGTCCCACTGCCGATGTCCGGGATGTTGGGCCGAAAAGGGCGGTTTCATCAGGTCGGCCATGACCTTGTCGTACTGCTCTTTTGAGAGAGGTTTGCCATCAGGCCCTCTAATGTCGAAGATATCGTGGTCGCCGGTGTAGGGTTTCCCGTCCTTGGCAATGATCACGCCGTCCTCATTGACGCTAATCCCCTTCTGCTTCAACTTTTCGATGTCATGCTGGTAGTTTGTGTACTCCTGCTTGCGTTGCTCGTAACGCTCCTTCACTTTTGCGTACTCTGCATCGGACATGTTGCCCTTTGGGGGCGGGTTCGGACCGGGGTCAAAGTAGCCCACCTTGCCGAGGTCCTCCGGCTTTCGACCAAGCTTGACGTCCAACTCGTTGATGGTCTTTGTTTTGATTGATTCAGGCTTGGGATGGGCGCCTTGCTCGAGCAGCTGTTTCGAGGCCGGGTTCGTTGGCCTGATGTAGATTTCCACGCCGTGCTTCTTGGCGATCTCCTGCGCCGCTTTGATGTTTTTGCTGGGCATGCCGGAAAGGTCGGGCGGGGTATCCGAGTCATGGTAGGACCGGCCATCCTTGGGGTCGTATCCGTGTCCCGGGCCGTCCTTCGTGTACTTGGTGCCCTTGCTGATGCCGCTGGTCACGATTTCTTCAGCAAGGTCCCGAAGGGAGTTCAAGATCGACTCTTTAAGTGAGAACGGCTCGCCATTGGGCTTGGTGGTGACCTGGTAGCGGGCGAACCTTGCCTCCAGAAAGATGATCGAGGCAATAAGACCGGCCTTCCGGGGATCCTTGTACTGCGCCAGTCCGCGCAGAAACAGCTGTTCGAGGTTGATAGCCTGGCCGATAGCGATGTCCAGCGCTATGCCGCCGGCATTGGCCACGATCCCGTTTGCCCAACCCTTGAACCAGTCGACCGGTTTCATGCCGTTGTACACGGAATTCACCAAATCGGGAATCGCCTGATAAAGCATGCTCACAGCCATGTCGCCCGGGAATGGAACCAGGACCGACGACATTCCTTGGACAATGAGCCCGGCCAAATAATTGACCCAATCGAGCGTCTCGGCAACTTTCCCGTAAAAATCGGCGCTTTCGAGGTAGCTTTGGGCTTCCTTCATGAGAGCGTCCTGAGCGGCGTTCCAAATTTGCCTGCGAAGGTGGAACAATCCGTCTGCGCCCAAGGTCTTGGCATCTTGCTCGATGGTTTTCGAAAACTTGGTCTTCAGCTCGCCATCGGGCAAGTACTTGAGCATTTTCCGGCAGTTATCCTGCTCGATTCGAATGCGTTCGTCCGCCAAGGCGGCCGGGTTGGCAGGGATCAAAAACTTGTGCAGTCTTGAATATTGATCCGCATGCTCGCCGTGCTCTCCAGGAGCTGTGAAGGGCATCAAAGCATCGACGGGCTGAAGCGCTGGAACAATTATCTTTTGCTTCGCCTTCCAAATGGCAACGGCATCGAGTCCCGCGCCTTGAGTACGAACGTATTCGATGTTGACGCCTGCTCCGGTAAACACCTGTGGACCGCTCGGCGTGTCTGCCTCTTGCCATTCTCCTACTTCGAGATTGGCCATGGCCTCTATGTCCACCTGGAATTGTTTCGTTTCTTCGTCGTAAGTGATCACACGCACGAAGAACTGAGAAGCCTCTTCCTTTTCGGGATCCAGAGGCAACCTGACTGGAGCAGGTTGAATGATCAATCCGAGCGTTCCAAGCTTAAGCTCCAACTCGACTGGCTCAGTCTCGAGCGGCTCGCCCTCTTCGCGTTGCGCTACCGCTCGAACCTTGAGCTTGCCCGTTCGCAGCTTGAGTGGCGGGTTTTCGATCGCTTCAGCCTTTAGCAATATTGTGAATTTCTCACCCGTTTCCATCTCGGGGTCTTGCACCGGTTCAATTTCGGTGAAGCCCACGATTTCCATGTTGAGCGCCCACTGGAACCCTTGTCCGTCTTTGACTTGGCCTTTTATTTCAACCGGGCTTCCACCCGCGCAAAGGCTTGCGCTGGGCTGAAGAAACTCAAAAGTCGGTTTGGCCGCCAAGTTGATTCGAAACTTCTGACTGACGAGCTTGCCGGTAAGCCTCGCCTCAGCCACAATGTCGAGATACGGCTCGACTTGAGCGCCGGACGCGGCCTCGGAGAATTTGACGTTAAAGCAGCGCCACGCTCCGTCCGATTGCGCCTCTTGAAGAATGGCGTACTGCTCGTTCGCGCCCTCCACCCGGATGCTCAAGCGTTCGTTCAGCAGGTTGTTGTTCTCGCCGCCGTACAGTTCCATCTTGGAGCCGTCCAACGCAAGCAAACGCACCCGGAAGCTGGCTGCATCCTTGAAGTCCAGCATCAATTTGTCTTTGATCGGCTGAAGTTCGATGAACCAATCGGGAGCTTCGATTTCAATGCGCCCGCCGCGCGTTAGCGCACCGAACTCGGGCGACTCGCAAGAGACCTCGACCTCGACCGTGTAAGGCGGTTCCTTGTCCAAATCTTCAGCCGGCACGGTCGCTTCGACGGTGATTTCCTTGCCGTCTGCGGTGAGATAGCCCTGAACCTCCCCGGGACCGCCCACCCAGTCGGCGACATCTCCTGAAAGAGTAAACCGGATTTTGCCGGCAAGGTCGCGCGACTTGGCGATCTGTTGCGAGCCATCCAGGACCGGGTCGTTGCATTCAATGTAGGCGTAGTAGGCCTTGCCGGGTTCATTCGCCTTGACTTGGACGCAATCGTCCATGGCAATAGCGTAATCGCCCTGAACGTCCATGTTGATGCGGCACCTTTTCGAAAGGATCTTGGTCCCGGCTTGCACCGTAGCCACGACGTAAGCGATGTTCGGTCCCCTGCGTTTGTCCGGATCTTCGGGCACCTCAACAAAGAAATTGCAGGTAGCGCCGCCGGCATCTGCGGTCGTCTGCAACGTGAACCAGTCCGTGATGTTGCCGGTGATCGACATTTGAATCGCAGAGTTGTACTGAGCTTCGAGGCTGGCGCACTTCGCGGGGTCCTGTCCCGTCACGACGACCCACGCTCGAACGTCCTCACTGGTCGATTGGGTCAAAGTCATCGTGTACTGATCAAGACACAAGGAGGTCGTGTACTCGTCTTCTGGGGGGTCCTGGGGAGGGTTCAGACCGCCTCCCGCCGTCGCGCCAGCCCCCGCCGCGTCCGCCGCGCCTTTGCTCGCGTCCACAAGCTTGCCGCCCTCTGTTTCCCAGTAGTCCGCAGGGTTGCCGGTGAACTCGTCCCGCCCACCGTCGTCGGCCAACGCCTTGTGCGGGAACAGCCAATCCCAGACGATGGCAAGCATCGTTCCGAAAACCCCGCACAGAAGAATCGTGCAGATGGTCCCCGGCGCCGATTTCGGCTTCTTCATGCCAAATAAGGCAAACGCCCCGAAGGCCAGCAAAACTCCGCCGTAAACAAAGTGCTTGCCCGAGGCGATCTTCGATGCGATGTAAAAACCGGGTGCCACACCAAGAATGGCCAATTGAGCAACCTTCAGGTCAATCGGGAGCTTTTGCTGAATGCCTTGCACCTTGGGGGCCATGAGGCGCCGCACAACGCCCGCGAAAAACCGGGCCACATAATATCCCGGCCGTCCCGCGCCGATGAAAAGAAGACCAACGCCAAGGCTCAGGTTGGCCTGGGGATTGATGCCCGACCTTCCGGCAACGATCAGGGCCGCGCCGGCACCCAGGGCGATGGCCGCCAGACCGAAAACGCCACGCCCCTTTACGGCCCCAAGAACGGAAAATGGGGCCTTGACAGCGCCGACAAGGTTCCGCAAAGGATGGCGACTGAACAAGGTGAAAAGCATCGAGGAAAACAGCATCCCTCCGATGCCCCAGATGTAAGCATACGAATCGCCCTGGGTCGATTGTGTGAGTTGCAGCCAGGGCGCCCACGGCCCTCCGTCATCACGAAAACCGTTGTTCTTGTAACCGAGCCAATAGGCGTGCAAATAGAGTGCGCTCCAGTAGCTGACCACAAGCATGAAAGCGCGGGTGACGATCATCCGGATGACCATCATGGGGATCGACCGGACCGTCGCCTTGAACTCCTCTTTCGCGCTTTCCTTAAGGCTGGCGGCGAAACGTCGAGCGGGTCCGTCGACTGAAGCCTTTTCCCTTGGGGGCTGTCCGGGAACCCATTGCGTTCCGGTCCAGGTAATCCATCCACCGGTATCTTTGGAGATTTGCCACCAGACGCCGCGCTCGTCCAAGCACCGAAGGCGGTCGACCCGGCGGTCGAACTCGGAACGCGAAATCTGATTGGCCTGAAGAAGCTCGTAGCAAATTCGGTACTCCTCTTCAAAATCGACGAACTCGGAGGCCTCGATGGAAGGGCTGCCGTCTGCCGATCGCCTTGGAGGCTCGCCTTCCACCCAGGCTTGGCCGTTCCAGACCACCCACGCTCCCGTCGCCGGGTGAATCGACCACTGTTCGCCCGTGGTTTCGGTGACGCGCAAGTTGCCTGCCAGCGCCGCAAAGGTTTGCTCATCGACCTGGCCGCTTCGGCGCAAAGCCAGCAAGCTCTGGTATTGCAGGGCGACATTGTCATAAGCGTCGCCGTAAGGGTCGCCGACCACCCACTGCACGCCGTCCCACCGCATCCATTGGCCGTCGGTCGCAATTTGCCAGGTGATGCCTTGAGAGTCATCAAAACGAAGCTGGTTGACTCGGTACTGAAAGTCCTCAGGAGTGATCTGCCGTTGATCGAACAGGTTTTTGGCTTCTCGATAATACGCCTCAAGCTGGCGTTGAGTTTGAAAGTTCATTTTGTCATCGCACCTGCTTTGATTCGTGCAACGGCCGGTTTTTCGATTTTCACCACACCGTTCAGTGTCGCCAGCCACATGTTGCCGTCGATATCCTTGCAAATGCAGGTGACCTCGTTGTGCGGCAATCCGTCGTCGACCGTCAGGACGATTGAGTTTCCATGGTCGATGATCGCCAGTCCATCGTTTTCAGAACCAAACCAAATCGCGCCCGAAGCGTCCTGACCGATCGACCTCACCTTGTTGCCGGCCAGACCGTCGCCTTTGGCAAGAGTTTTGGCAATCGCGGCTTTGCCTGGTTTAGCATCGATCAAAACGGCCCCGCCTGACTCGTACTGCCCCGTCGCAACCCAAACGGCACGACGATTGAGGGCCAGGATGTCTTGAACATAGGAGTGGGGCAGCCCATCTTGGATTCGCCAGGTTTGGACCCCGTTGGCATGCACTCGACTCAACCCGCCATTCAGGTCCGAACTCGATCCGATCCAAAGGTCGCCGTTTTCTGTGCCGCAAATAACACTGACCACCTTTGAGGCCAACTGATTCGCGTAAGGTGGGCGAACCCATCGGCCGTCAAAGAACTCAACGAGTCCTCCACTGGTGCCGGCTACGATTCGACCCTTGACTTCGCGGACGCAGTTGACCCGGCTTCCGGGCAGGCCGTCGGCTTTGGTCCACTGACGAAAGGCCCCGCCCTTCATTTGAATCAAACCCTCCGTGTGGCCGATCCAGAGCGTCCCGTCGCTGGCGCAGGCGATGCTCCGAATGTGAATCGTGTCGACGGGCAATCGCACCCTCTGCGCAGAACCATTGGATTTGCGGCTTAAAATCCATAAGCCGGACTTGCCCCCGACGTAAACCTGATCGCCTTTGATTTCCAGGCAGATGGAGGCGCCCGTCTCAGGAAATCGGGTCCAGCCGGGCGGAGGAGGGGCAAGCCGGACTTTGGGCACGGGGTTCCTCATGGCTAGACCCACGGTACCGATTCCTATGATCAAAGCAAGGCCTGGCCAATAAGACGCCAACGCGCTCCCATATCCTGTGGGGCCCGCTTTGCCGACTTTGGAATTGTCTTTGACCATCACTCCATTCCGGGGGAGACCCGGCCCGTCTTCTTGTCGACTTTAAACCAGCCGAAGGTTGCCGTATGGGACATCCCGTCGCCATCGTCAACGATTTCGTAAACGTGGACCATCCAGGTTTGCGGGTCCTCCTCGGTAGTGTCTATGTGAGCTCGCTTGCCGACCGCGGAAAGCCTCTTCAAGAAATTGTCAACGTCCGGCAGTCGTGATACGATCTCTGCCGCGCGGTCTTGGTCCACCTCAGCTGAAGTTGACAGTTCTGACTGGCCGGCACCCTTCTTGGCAGGAATCTCATCATCCTTGACTCTCCAAAGAATAACGGTATCGGGCTCGCTTGCCGGAGGCAACAACGTTAGGACCATTTTTTGGCGGTCGCTCAGCATCTCGGCCGTCATCGGAATCCGTTTGCCATCGGGGCCGACATAGGCTCCGGAAAGTCTGTCTCCCGGCGCTGGGTCAAGCTCGATGCGCCCCTCCGGATCTTTCGTCGAAACCCCGACAATCTTTGATCCCTGACGGCTAAAGGTAAGGATGATGCCCTCCTCCATACCAGGTTTATTTTCAGGAAACCAGCGGCCGATAAAAGCCTCGCCTTCTTTGACCACTTTGTCCTCAATTTCCGGCAATCCGCCCGTCGCCTTCGTCGACACGCTCCCGCTCTGACTGTCTTGTGACTTTGGATTTTGGATGCCGAAAAACTTCCACGCCCCGTATCCGGCCACGACAATCAGAAGCACCAACCCGAGAACGATGCCACGCTTGGCCTTGGAAACCGTTTGAGGCTGAGCACAAGAAGACGTGGCGGCCATCGGCTGCATGGGCCGCGCCGATGGCTGGGGCGCCGAAACCGGAGACGGAGGCACAGAATTTTGCGGGCTCGAAGACGGTTCGGCAACTGCCGCGCCACAGTTTTCACAAAATCGAGCGCCATCCGATAGCTGCGATCCGCAAGTTTCACAAAAAAGGTTCGTCATTGATTCCTTCAAACGGTATAAGATAGCATAGATTTTGACAAGGTCTTTGACAATACCATTGACAATGTTTGGACTTTAATGAATGTCAACCTTTTTATGACTGTTTTAAGGATTCAGCAGACTCTTATCCTGCTCGGTTTGGCGTGTTTCGCCCCGTCGTTGGAGCAGACCTTGGCCTTCAACAGAGACGATGAGGTTCTCTTCCTTTCTCCCGGGGATTCAAAGCCTAGCGTGCTGGCAAAGGGAAACAACGCTTCGCTTCACCCGAACGGGAAGGCCGTCGCCTTTCTCGCCTCCGGCCCGAAGGCCGGCGATACGAAGTCTGTGGTGTTGATCTCGACTGACAAAAAGACCAAGCGGACGGTCTATCAATCCGCCTTCCCCTTGCGGCACCTAAGCTTCTCCAGAAACGGAAGGCTTCTCTTTTTGGTGCTCAAGGACGGCAAGGAGGAGCTGCTCTGCCTGCAACCCGCAAACGGTGGCGCATTGAGTATTAGCACGCGCATACCCAAGCCGTTCGAGGCCGACGCTCTGTTCAGCCCGCGTTGGTGCCCTGATGGCAAGTCGGTGTTGTTTCACGATTTGAGCCGAGTTTTTCGAGTCCGATTGGACGGCCAGGTGCTGCAAAAATGGAGCGTTCAACAATTGACAGGAAAAGCGAATAGTGTCGATAGCCTTTGCGCGTTCTGCTTGAACCCGGCAAACCCAAAACAAATGATCTACACCTCCGCCGTCAAGGGCACCGCCAAGTTCGAAGAGGCGATGGGAGGAGAACCGAACACGGCCTTGTTCCTCATCGACTTGGCCTCAAAAAGACGGACAAGGCTGACGCCGATCGACATGGTGTGCACCGATCCGGCTTGGTCTCGCGACGGCAAAACCATCTACTTCTGCGGATACCGCGAACCCCATTACCGGCAAGCGTATCCCTTTCGAATTTACTCAATAAAGCCCGACGGCTCAAGCCTGACCGAAATCACGAAGGGGAAAAAGCCGCACCCATGAAGAGCTCCGTTTTGCTTGTCTTGATAACCTTGGCGATCGCCGGTTGCGCCCTAAAGGCGAGGAATCCCAAAACGCCCGTAGTCGTCGTTTACACCTCCGTGGACCAGGTGTTTGCCGAGCCGGTCCTCAAGGCTTTCGAAAACAAAACCGGCATCAAGGTCCTGGCCGTTTACGACGCCGAGGCGACGAAAACGACTGGTCTGGCAAATCGCTTGATTGCAGAGGCCGCCCGGCCGCGATGCGACGTCTTTTGGAACGGTGAATTCGTCCAGACACTCAGGCTCAAATCGAAAGGCGTGTTGGCCCCGTACGAGTCTCCCCAGGCGTCGATCATCCCGGCGTCGCTAAAAGACAAGGAGTCTTATTGGACAGGATTGGCACCGCGAGTAAGAGTATGGATGAGTTCCGCTGATTTCAAGCCCCATCCCATCGCCTTCGAAGACTTACCAGGATTAAATCTTCCCGGGTCCAAAATAGCGATGAGCGACCCGTTGTTCGGAACCGCCAGCTTTCAAGCAGCGGCTCTATATGCATCGAAAGGGCCAGCAGAAGCCGGCAAAATCTATGAGGCCATTGTCAGAAAGGGCGTCCGGATCGTCCCCGGCAACTCGGTCGTGCGCGACTTGGTGGTTGCCGGCCAAATCACTCTTGGCCTGACCGACTCAGACGACGCCTGCGGGGCCGTTCGAAAGGGAGCGAAGGTCCACGTTTTCACGCCTAAGACCACTTGGGTGTTCCCAAGCACCGTCGGCCTTGTCAAGGGCGGTCCCAACCCCGAATCGGCCAAAAAGTTCATTGACTTCTTGTTAAGCCAAGAAGCCGAGGAGATTTTGATCAAAGAAGGATTCACCGAATTGCCGCTTCACCCCAACGCATCCAAGCCGTGCTTGAACCTGCCAAGACCGGAAGCCTATGAGATTGATCCTCAGAAGCTCGCCGACCACTTGGAAATCGCCCACCGGGACCTGCGAGATCGACTTCGGAAATGATCCGTGTGATTGGCTGGGCCATGCTGATTTTGCTTTGGATTCCTGTCCTCGTGGGGTTGTCACTTGGCGGCGACGAGGGCTTCACTTGGCTGTCCTCTCGGCAGTGGCGGCTGCTGGGCGAGTCGGCCTTGTGCGCGGCCCTGGTCGGGGCCCTTGGCACGTTGGCCGGCTTTTTGATAGGGTTTCAGGCTTGCGCTTTGCGCGATCTTCATCAACGTTTGTTGCTGACGGCGCTTGTCGCATTCGCGGCTTTGCCGGGTGTGGTCGTTTCGACCCCGTCTTTAATCTTTCTGATGAGGGTTCTTCCGAATCATTCCCAGGGTTTGCTGCCCGCCGTCGCCGTCCAGGTTTTTGCCTATACGCCGATCTGCGCCTTGCTTGCCATGTTGGCCTTCTCGTCGATGCCGAAAGACCAAGTGGAGGCGTCTCGATTCCTCCCATCGCAAGCCTTTGCCGTCCGAAAGGTCATCGTGCCCTTGCTCTGGCCCGGAGTGGCGGCGTCCTTCAGCGTCGTGGCCATTTTGGCGCTGGTCGACTTCACGATACCGTCCATTTTCAATTGGAACACCTATTCGCTCGAGGCATTGTCCGACATGAGCGCCGGGCGGCCGGCGTTGGCATCATGCTTACCCCTGCTAGTGATCGGGGCGGCCGGCGCAATCCTATGCGGCAGGTGGATGAGCTGGCTGGTTTGGACCGAGAGCAACCTTAAGTTTCCGAAGTTGCCTGTGCCTGGCTCGCTTCGCGTTTTTGCCACAACGGTGACGTGGATTTATTTGACGATTGCCGGCGGCATGTTCGTCGGCCTGGCCGCCGACATCGACTCGTTTGCATCGGCATTCGCTTCCTTGGCTAATGCTTCCGGCGACGCCGTCTCGTCGCTAAAAATCAACTTGGTCGCCTGCGCCTTTTCTCTATTATGGGGTGTTAACGTCGTTCCGTTGCTGGTATGGTCGAAAACTTGGGTGCCATGGGCCGCAGCCATTGCGCCTTTCTCTTTTTTGCCGGCAATGGTCGGTGACTCCTTCGCCCAACTCGGGGTGCGGCTAGGCGTGTCGGGCTTTTGGCTTCCAGCGTTAGCCCTCTCCATTCGCATCGCGCCCATCGCCGCCGTTCTGGCAGCGGTCTTCTTTGGGCAACTGGATCGAAGCGCCATCGAGTCAGCGCGTCTCAGCCTTCCGGCCGTTCGGCGATCAGTTCGGATTTACCTGCCCTTGATGCTACCCGCCTTGGGCATGGCGGCCTGCCTATCTTTCATTTCCGGTTTGGGCGACGTTGGCACGATGCTCATGGTGGTGGATCCTGGACAGTCGACTCTGTCATTGAGGCTGTACAACTATTTGCACTATGGTTCAGCGCCGGAGTCAACCGTCATCGCCTTTGTTATCATGGGCATGGCAGCCGCTTTTGCGCTTCTGTTCACCTTGCGGAGAAGAACGGCTTGATCGAGCTAACCGGGGTTACCAAAAAGTATGGGGCTCGGCTTGTGCTCGACCGGGTCTCGCTTTCCGTGCCCCCAGGCGAGTCGACCGCTCTTCTCGGGCCTTCGGGCTGCGGAAAAACCACCCTTCTCCGCATCATCGCCGGTCTGGAAGGCATCGATTCAGGGGAGGTTAGGCTGCGAGGCCATATTGCGAATGACCTCGAGCCCTTTCAGAGGAAAGTCGCCATGATGTTCCAGTCGCACGCGTTATGGCCTCACCTGACGGTGCGCCAAAACGTGCACTTGTGTGCTTCGAAAGCAGCCCGAGCCCGCATCGACGGTCTGCTGGAGAGCCTCGGCATCGGCGAAATCGGCGACCGGTACCCGCATCAAATTTCGGGAGGCCAGGCCCGCCGAGCATCTTTGGCAAGGACCTTGTCGATGGAAGCGGACATCGTGCTGTTGGACGAGCCCTTTGCCCACTTAGGCGAGGATTTGGCTGATCAAGCTGCTTGCGTTGTGCTGGATTGTCTCAACCGAACGGGCGCAACGTTGATCGTCGCGGCTCACGATCTCCGTTTGGCGCATCTTTTGAGGGTTCAAAACGTCATACCAAATAGAGGCTCAGAAACATGGAGGGGCAACCTGACCGTTTAAAAGGAAGTGGTTTATGCCTAAGTTTTGCTCAAATTGCGGACGCTCTTTGAGAGATGAAGCTCGCTTTTGCGGCAAGTGCGGCACGGCTTGCGGTGAGACGGCCCCTCCGGCTCCGCCACCCCCACCTGCTGCACCCCAGCCGGTTGTTCCCGCTCATTCTGCTCCAGCAAACGTTCCACATGCCCACAGACCTTCGACACATTACCCGCCGCCTCCCGGTCACGCGAGCGCTCCTCCTCCCCCCGGTCCTTCCACTGGACAAGCTCCTCCGCCTGGCACCACTCAACCGCCCAATCCTCAGTACCAGCCTCCCGCGGGATCGGTTGGCGGATTGACGGCCAGCGGCCGCAAGTGGGCAGAAACATTGGGAGCGAGCGCTGGGAGCCAATCCAACCTCGTCAAACGGATTATCCGTGCGAGTTGTCTGGACCCTGAAACCCACCGCGAGGTGGCCTGTAACAACTCGCTCAACACTGAGGCGGGCATCGCACTGGCCATCGGCGTTGCGGGAATGGCGGTCGGCGAGGGGTTGTGGACGCTTCTTGGCGGCACCTTGAAACTGAAGTGGGTTCTGGCAATGCTGCTTTTGCGAGCGGCGTCGATCGCGGTCTTCATCTACGCTGTCTCTTTCCTGAGCCAACCAATCGCAGGCCGAAAATCGGAGCCCATGGTCGTTTTCCGCCTGCTAGCCTATCCGCTGGCTCTAGGCATTGTCGGCATCGTTCCGGTCGTCGGGCAACTCCTTTTGCTTTGGCTCTTGGTATCAACGACCGTGGCCGTCAAGAAATTGACAAACCAGGACTTGGCCAAAGCCATCATTTTGGTGGTCGTCAGCGGAATCGGCGCGGCAATCGCCTCCACGGCCCTCACCCCTGTTATGTTCAAGATGCTTGTCGGCACCGGAGGACTGTACGCGTGATCTGTTCGAAATGCAACGCCCAAAACCCCGACGACGCCAAGTTCTGTGAAAATTGCGGCTCCAAACTGGAAGCCCCAGCTCCGACAAGCGGCTTCTGTACCTCTTGCGGACGTCCGCTCAAGCCGGGCGCAAACTTCTGCGGGTCTTGCGGCGCACCTCAAGCGGGAACGGCGCCGCCGCCTGGCGTCGCCCGCCCAACGCCACCAGCCCCCCAGGCACCGCGACCGGCCCCTATGCCATCGCCAGCTCCAGCGCCAAGCCCGGGCCCATTCCCGTATTATCAGGCTGGACCCTCCGCACCCCCCACTCCGCACCGACCAGCAAGAGTGGCTCGAAAGACTGGCACTTGCGGCATCACATGCCTTGTCGCGCTTGCCATCCTTGTCGTTTTGAGCTTTGGCGGCTACTACTACGGAAAAAGATTTCTCCTCTCCAGGCCCGAAGCCCTCCTGGGCAAGTGGAAGACGGTCGCGGGCAAAAACAAATATGGCGGAGAGGAGTTCGCTTTTGAACTGACGAACGACGGAAAAGCAAAGCTCAAACGTACTGACGGAAAGCCGCTTCCCATAGACATCGTTTTCACGCCTCAGGGGAATCAGGAGTTCACCTCGAAGGTCAAAAACCCTGCAAACCCAAGTGTTCACGCCGATTTCACGATCAAGCTGAAGAGCCTTACTGAATTGGACATTTCAATCATCGCTTCTGACGGCACAAAGGAAACCGTAAGCGCGCAACGTTCCGCGGGTCCCTAAGCATGGTTATCGAGATTTTAAGGCGCCTTGTGCTGGCCGCATGCGTTATCGTAGGCGCGACCATGATCTGCCACTCGCCTTCCTACCTCTATTCGGTCGAACCGGTCGACTGGAGGGATAAAATCTGCGGAGCCCTTGAGAGAGAAAAGCAAACGAAAAGACTCATGGGCAAATACCTGCCAGGCGAAGATTTAAGCCAAATCGACCTGGCTCCAGAAGCCAAAAAGGGGCTCGAAGACTTCATCGCCAAGGAGACAAAAGGCAGACTCTACCGGCCTTCCTCGAAGGAGTGGACCGGCGTTTTCGTGGCTTTGGCAGATCTTCGCCATGGACGCTTGACCGCCAATGAATGGCAGACTCGCAAAGGACGGGTTTCGGACAAAGAATACTATTTTTCGGACTCCGATCGGCCTTTCAACGAGTTGCAGAGCGTGATGAAAGGCGATCGCCGCTTCCTTTACATTCAGGTTGGGGATACAGGCAACCAACAGTACCTGGCCGTTACAAAGCGCACGAGGCAGGACTTGATGCGGTATGCGCCAGGTCCGCTGGCATATCCCTATCGGCGACACGGTTTCTTTTGCCTTCTTTTAGGCTCTCTGGCTTACTGGCTGATTCCATGGCCCAAGGTCCGGCGGGAGTCCTTGCGGTATTCGCGCCCACGTTCGGCCGTATTGCCCGATGTTGTGGCCGCGTTCATGTTCGGTATGTTCTTCTCCCTGCCGATTTTGATCGCCAACTCGAACGGTGCGGAGCAAGGTGCATTCAGCCCAGGGTGGGCCATCCTAACCGCCATAATGTGGCTTTTCGCGATGGCATTCGGGGCAATTTGGGGCTTTACGGCGTTTTACACTACGTTTAGCCTCGAGTTTCTCGACGACCAGCTGAAGCTTTCCTCGTGGCGAAGTTTCGAGGTGTTCCCGGCTTCTGACATCGTTTCCGTTACAGTCAAGCGCATCGACCCTCAAAACCTAAATCGAGCCTTGCTTTGGATCTCGCTCTTCGTCAGCTGGCGGGCCACCGGCTCCGTGCTTTCAAGTTCAGGCCCCGAGTACGGTTTGTTTCTGGTGCGTCGAAACGGCAGGCAGCATCGAATCCCACTAAAAGGGGCTGGCGGCGTCCCTCAAGCAATTGGCCGTTTGGCGCGAATCGGAGTACCCATCGATCCGAGTGTTTATGAGCTCATCGGCTCAAGGCCAACAAGCAATGCTCTGGCGGCGCCCTTTCCCAGCTTGGGAACCGGCCTCGGCGCATCCATCGCAGGCTTGTCGTTCAGCGCTTTGTTTGCTTGGCTGGTCCTTACGGCTGGCGCTTCCGAGCCGCTGTCCATTGCTCCGGCCAAGCTGTCATCGAAACCCTACACGGAACCCAAGTCCAACTTCTGGGTGCCAAGCCCGGAGCTGGTCAAGGCGGAGCGAGAGGCCCTTTCCGAAGTGGAAAGGCTTCAGTCGAGAATGAAGGAATTGGAGCAGACGGTTAAGTCGGGCTCGCCAGCCGAGCAAAAAGCGGCTGCAAAGGAATCAGAGGAATTGCTCAAAAAAGCGATGGACATTCATGAGCAATTAGAAAAAATGAGAAAAGACGCCGGGGCGCCCTATTAAGACTTTGGGCGGATTCTGGCGAACTTAGAATGGCTGCGGCTAACACCAGCCCGGTAAAAGCGTAGTGGTTTATCCGCTCACAGCACCGCATCGACGTTAACACAAACGAAAACGGCCCTTGCCTAGGTCGATTTGCTGTGTTATGATGAAAATGTGACCGCCGAGTCGGTCAAGTGGAGGTTATTGCAATGCGTCGGAAAGCTTTTACGCTTATCGAACTGTTAGTTGTGATCGCCATCATTGCGATCCTTGCAGCCATTCTTTTCCCTGTTTTCGCCCAGGCCAAAAACTCCGCGAAACGAACCACCGACCTGTCGAACATCAAAAACCTTTCCCTGGCCTCGCAAATGTACATGGGAGATTACGACGATGTATACGTGATGTTGCGCAACAGCGCTAGCGACTGGCTGTGCGGCCGGTTTCATGGAGGCATTTACCCGTGCAACCAGGTCAACGCAGCTCACGTCATGCTTGACCCGTACGTGAAGAACCGCCAGGTTTTTGCCAGCCCGCAGGACACCCTGCCTCGCTCGGACTGCCCGGGCAGCGGGTATGTGGACACTCCAGGCGGCAACGTCAGCTATGGATTCACCTACAATAATCCGAACCAGCCTTACATCTCATATGGCGTCGCTGGTTGGTCAACGGCATCTTATCCATCGGGTGTTCCAAGTTCCTCAACGACGCAGTCCCTTTCGGGAACCGCCGTCACGAACCCGGGTGACACGATCGTACTCATTCCGCTCTACTGCACCTGGTCTTATTGGAACGGGTTCTGGCAGCACCGCGCCGACCAGCGATGGTACATGTACAGCGCTTCAGAAGCCGCGCGGATTGGCCTTGGACTCGACCCGACCGGTTGTGGCACGGCTTGCTTCATTAGCGCATTCCCGGTCGTCGACAACTACGGCGCGATCTGGTGTCTCCCGAACGATGGCATGTCGATGCAAGAGTGGGCCAACGTGACCAACTTCGGGTTTGCCGACGGACATGCCAAAGCCATGAAGCGCCAGTCCACGCTTGACCCGATGTGGATCAGCGATCCCGTGAACGCGAAGGCCCAAGGAAAGAAGAACCTTGCCTATGCCTTGAGATAGCATGGAAGACTCGCAGAAGAAGCTTATCCTGATCATCGTCGTGATTGTGGCGGTCGCGGCAGCCGGCTTCAGCGTGTACAAGACGTTGTCGGCGAACCAGTTGCAAACGGGGGTCGTGCACCAAAGCCCGGCGAAAAGCGTGAAACAGCTCGAGATGGAGCGGCAAGCCAGAGAGGACGCCGCGGCCAAGGCGGGCGGTGCGAACGCGGGAACTGAAAAAGAGACCAGCGAACCGGACGCATCCGGGGCACCCCCGCGGTAGCCGTTGAGACGTTAGGACCGGACCGAGGCGGATCCCGCAGGTGTCATGTTGGATCCGCTTCTTATTTTCTTCAACCTGTCTGTGAGATGGCCGCCTGCGTCGCGCTTGACGAACACCAATGCCCGTGGGCTTCTGATAGGTTCAAGAGCATTGTTGCCAGTTCAAACCCAAAACCGAGCCAGATCATGGCTTCGCTAGACCAAATACCGAAGGAACCTCAAGGCCGAAGAAGGAGCGTCGGCTAAGAGACCCCGCAGTGATGCCTGGATTAAGGTTAACTTTATAGGGCTTAAACTTGCCCACGCCAAAATCAAACCGCTGATTTTTCCAATTTTTGACTTGCATGCTTGCAAATTTCATAGTACAATAGAGTACGGAGGTTTAATTTCCATGAAAAAAGCTTTCACCTTGATTGAGTTGCTCGTGGTCATTGCCATCATCGCAATATTGGCGGCCATCCTTTTCCCCGTGTTCGCACAAGCCAAGTCGTCGGCAAAGGCGACATCCAGCCTCAGCAATACCAAGCAACATACGCTTGCAATCATCATGTACGGTGCCGACTACGACGACACCTTCGTGCTGGGAGTGACGTGGAATGCTGGAGACGCTCCATTGATTTTGGCCGGGTGGCCTGTTTCAACGTGGACATGGACGGTGTTGCCGTACATGAAGTCAGCGTCCCTGTTTCTCGACCCGTTGACCTCTCCGAACGCCGACTGGGTCCGCGGCGGTGTCACTCTGCCCAAAGCCGTCACGGACACTTTCTGGTCCCAATATGGTTACAACTACACCTTCCTCAGCCCCACATCCGGCGATCCCCACCGGTTCGCTTCGGTGTCGATGACCGCGGCCGCCCAGCCGGCTAGCACAGTCATGGTAGGCGCCAAGTACGCCCGCGCGGAGCGCATCACGCCGTACATCTGGGGAACTGGCTTCAACCCCAACGAGGGGATGCTCTCGAACGTTGCGATCGACGTGCCTGACTGCTGGCACATCCCACAATGGTGCTTGGACAGCTGGGGCTCTGGCAGTTTCCACAGCAATCCGGACCCAACCGGTGGGCTTGGGCTGAACGAGCAGGCAGGCGGATTCACGGGAGGCATCTCCGTCCGAGTCGCGAGCAAAATGATTCTTGGGTTTGTCGATGGACACGCGAAGCGACTTTCGATCGGCGAGGCCGCGGCCGGAACCAACTTCAGCATGAAGGATCCCGCGAACGGTGGCAGACCGACTCAGAACAGCAATGTCATTGTCACCGACGAGTCGAAGTATCTCTGGGACTTGAAGTGATGAGAACTTTCACTTGGCTTCTGACTGCCCTTTTGGCTTGCGGTTGCGCCAACGAGGCCTCAAAAACAGCTGAAGTGCCCAAAGGCAAAGAAACCGTGACGGCTGGCGGCGGCACAAGGGGCATCACTGAGGACCAAATCGAGCTGGGACCCAGCCTTCAGAACGCAGAGAACCGCGCGGGGTCAAAGATCTCCGGAAACTAACCGCCGCCCGACCTCAAATGCAGTCAGGGGTTGCCCAGTGACGGGCAACCCCTTTTGCGTTATCCCCCTAGTTCGACGATCCGTTTTCGATAGTACTGGTAGTTGGCCAAGCTAACTTCCGCGGGGACGCCGTGATCGCAGGTTGGAATGAAACCCCCTCGCTCGCGCAGAGGCGGTATTACCCTTTCAAGCATCTCGTCGATCGCGCGCGGGCCTTGAGCCAAAACCCGCTTGTCGATGCCACCTGAAATCACCAAATCCGGATTCTCACGGGCGGTCCGGACCACGTCGCACCCTGAAGCCACTTCGAAAGGGCTCATCACGTTCATGCCGATCTCGCGATAAATCGGTATGACAGGATCGGCAAACCCGTCTGTGTCGATCTGAACAAACAACTTTCTGCCTTGGTCGATCTGCCTTGCCTTCAGGTTATGGATGAGCTGGGCATAAAAAGGCAGGATGAACTCTCGGATCATGTCGGGAGAAATAAGCGGGCCATGGTTGTAGCAAATATCCTCCGCAAAAAAGATCTCGTCGATCGTGACGTGCTTCTGGTGCTCTTCGATGATGCGGTCGGCCAAGGCGAACCAAGTCTTCGTGCAATCGAGGATCAGGTCAGGCTGGTCGTAAAACATGTACAGCAGCTGTTCCGGTCCGATCAGCGAACGCAGGTACATATAGCCTCCAATCAGCCCTTGAACAATCATTTGGCCTTCTTTAGCCGCTTCGATCGCCTTCGGGACGCGATTTTTGATTGCTTCAAAGCGCTCAGGTGTTGACGGGTCCATCCGCCACTTGACGTTCTCTTCCCAGGTCTTCCAGTCTTTGACCGGGTGGTCCAGATACTCCGGCATGAAGCCGCTTCGCCGGCCCTTGAAGCAGAGAACGGCCCTACCAGCATAGTCTTGAACCACTTCATACTCGCCTCGATCTTCCAAAACCTTTTCTTCAAAGGCAGGAAAAAAGGCCGCCTCGCACCAGCCTAGTTGTCCAAGCTTGAAACTTGCCTCGTCGTCGTAGTCGAAGAGCTCCTTGAAGTCCGCATCGGTCGAGAGCCCGTCGACCTCCTGCCAGCGCTCGATGCAATAAAAGCCGAACTCCTTTTTGTACAGCGGCGCTCCGGGAACTATATCGTAGGTGTCGCGCAACTTGCGCGCGGCTTCCGTCATTTGTTCCCTCGGGACGAGCCCGTTTATGCCGTCCTGATGGTTAGCACCTTGTATCATAACGCGTTCACCTTGTTCGTTATTCATGTCTTCTTTTGCTGCCGCCGGTTCCCCACGATAATCAGACGGCAAGGCGTTCGGGATGCTTGGCACGGCCGAGATTTCCGTAACGGCACTACCATTCTACACAGAGGCCAACCCTCAGCACGATACGAAGAAGCGAGTTTAGGATACAATTTTCGGCAACCTTTGCCATGCATCATGAGTTCTCAGCCGCGATTGGTCCCTCGGACATCCCAGGTTTGGCCCTTCATACGGTGTGGTTCGTCGACGCCGATGATTCCTACGATGTATCCCGAAGTAAATCGGCGTCGGATTCAAGCCGCATACGCCGAATGGGAGGCACGGGCGGCATAGCTATCTTTACGGTCGGCGGAGCAGGCCGCATCTATCTTTCCGGCCCAATCGTTGTCGAGGCGACACCCTTCACGCTTGTCTTGACCAACTTCCGTCAAATCCGGCGTTACCACACTAAGGGTTGTTCCTGGCGCTTCTGGTGGTTCGAGTATTCTGCAATGACCCCTTGGCAAGCGCCATCAGACCATGCGATCGAGGTCGGTAACGATCAAGAAAACAATAATCTCATCGATCAGCTTTATGCGGATATCCGATCGGAACGAGTCGAATTGCGAAGAAGGGCCACGGCAGCTTTTGCTCTTCTGCTCTGCCGCTGGATGGCCGCATGGCAAGGCGTATACAACATTCGGCAATCCGAGCAGGCGATTTACCGTGTGATCGCCATGATCCATCAAGACATCTACCGGCCTTGGCGGGTCAGCGAACTGGCCGCCGCCGCTTCGATGTCGCCTCGCGGTTTCAGCGCGGCTTTCGCAAAGGCGACCGGGCTATCCCCAAAACAGTTTTTGACCCGGCTCCGACTTGACATGTCGGCGGAGTACCTGCGTCTGGGCGTTGACAACGTAAGCGAGGTCGCCGTTCGTTTCGGCTTCTCGAGTCCTTATCACTTCAGCAACGCTTTCTATAAACACTTTGGGTACCGGCCCAGTCAAGACAAGCCCTAGGTGCCGTGCTGTTCGCTGCCTCTCAGTCTCTGGTCAAACCGTTCTTCGTCGTCATATTTCACCATATTGACGGTCACAGGCTCTTTTAGATCCTGGATCTGATCTTGCTGTCTCTTGACGGCAAGCTCCAATTCAATGATTCGTTACGGAATGGCAATATCCGGACCAGCCACGAGGCCCGGCGATTTCCGGCTTTGGTCTCCTAGGAGCGCCACAATCAGCACAATCACAAATAGCCCGATAAAGGCGATATATCCCATCTCGGGTGCTGACGGCAAGATTTACCCTTGACGTCCGTGATAACGCGCCAGCAGGTTGTCGAGGCACGCAGTTCGCCAGGGTGAGTGTTTGTACCGTCGAACGTCTTCTGGGCCGACCGTCAAATGGCAAGCGCCGAAGAAAACCGGCTACTTGGAGCGGACACGGCGAAACTCGGACCTGTCACGCGGGGTAAGCCAGGCCGCTCCTTCGGGTTCTTCGCCGGTGTCGTAAGCGCTCATGATCGCCCCTTGCCCTTTCACGTGTTTGAGCCCCAACGCGTGGCCAAGCTCATGGGCAAGCACCCTAATCAACTGATTGGCCCCAACAAACGCATAAATTGTGATGCTCTTCGGCCTGTTGCCCACAAGGACGCACTCGCCCACTTTATCGATCTCGGTGGAACCAAATTGCCCTTCATAATAGGAAAGCACACGCCTTAACTGGGTCAGTAATTCGTTGTAGCCATCAACGTCTTTGTTGGCTAACAATCGCAAGAACTCCGCTTCGTCTACAGCCTGTTTCAGGCGATCAAGATCCGTGTTGAGCCGGTTGCGTTCACGCTCTAGAATATCAACAATCTCCGTCGGGGCTCCACCTCGAGCGTTCCAAAAATCGACGCGTCGGTTGTAAGCCTCGAGACTGGCGTCATATTCGCTTTCCAACCTCGAGACGTAGTCGAGTTGCCGTTTTTAACGCTCTTTTGAAAGCTCGACGCGCGACTTGGCCGAATCGATCAAAGACCGCAACGAATCAATTCGAGCTTCCACTTCAATCATCTTCTTACGCTTGATTTGCCGATAGTCGTAAACGAAGTTGATTGGGAATCCCTTTTGGCCATCGTAGGCAAAGAGCTTCTTTCCTGCCTCCGCCTCCCAAAGCCTCGCGGCCGCCAGGACGGCCTGTTTGACCTGGTCCTTGGTCAGGTTGAACCTGGGATCGATCTTCCCAATCCTCCAGCGGATCGGAATCGGAACGGCCTGGACTGACGGCAGAGCAACGGAACGGGCGACCTCCGCAACCCACTTGATACTCTGGAAGCTTGGTGCAACCGACGCTCGAATAGGTTGTCCAGCGGCAGAGCAAGCGGGCCATGCTAGATGATTCAAAACCCCAAAACCGCAAATAACCCATAGAAAGCGATGAGCAGCGAAAGCGCGCGTTGTCGTCATTGGTTTCATGTTAGCTTCGATTTTCGATTCCACAAAATCGTGCAAGAAAGGAACGCGGGTTGCGACCGCTGGAGGCTGAGCCTTGCGCTCACTCGATAGAAGGGTGGCGTTTATGGCGGACAGACCATAATCGGCCCGAACGGCCAAAGGATCGTGGCCGCCACCCTGTTCGCATTTCCAACGTTGGCTCCTTGGGTTTGGAAGTCGCAACTAAGCAAAAATGCTGGGAGCAGGAATCCGGGCCTCTCGGATGGTCTTTGGTTGATTGCCAGCCTGACAATCCGTTCTGAACGCAAGGGTCGTCTGATCGATCGTATCGCTTGCCTGAATGCGAAACTACGGTTTGAAATCCTTTAAAACTTGGGCCTGATGCAACGACTCTTGAGCAACTATCCAAAATTGCTGGCCAGCAGATATACTTGCATCGGCAATCAGGTAGCCTCAAGGACGAACATGGGAAGGCTCTTCGAAACCGTCGAAAAGTTCTTTATCGAGGATGAGTGGAACTACGTTCAAGTCGGCGACAGTCCCATCTTCAAACTGGATTTTGTCGGCGAAAACGGCGAGTGGCCGTGCTACGCCCAAGTCAACGAGGAACTCGAGCAGTTCGTTTTTTATTCGGTTTGCTCCGTCCGTGTTCCCAAATCAAAACGGCCTGCGATCATGGAGTTCCTCCACCGAGTGAACTTTGGACTTATCATCGGCAACTTCGAAATCGACGCCGACGATGGAGAGATTCGTTACAAAACCAGCATTGACGTCGAGGGAGACAACCTTACCTATGCCTTGATCAAACGCTTGATCTACCCCAACGTGCTGATGATGGACAAGTACTATCCGGGAATCATGGCCATTCTTTACGCGGGCATATCGCCAAAAGAAGCGGTTGAACTGGTCGAGCTAGGCGACTAGATCAAACGGTTGCAGGAGCCCGCGTCGGGGCCTGGGCTAGCGCCGGTTCCAGCAGTCGTTAGGAGGTTACTTGAGGGCCTCGAGTAGCTCCTTCCGCGTCCTTCGAAACGTTTTTGGGTCGGTGTTGTACTTGTCGAAATCCAGTATGTGCCTGTCAGCAAGCTTCTGGGCCAAATCGGGCTTCTTCTGCTTCAGTTGGCACAACAGCTCATAGTCAGCCGAGCCGTCCCGCATGGTTTCGTAGCGGATCGAATCAATCAAGCCGTTTTTGCCAGGGTATACAATCCACGGGTCGCCAGCCGGCAAAAACCACTCTGGCGAGATTAACGTTTTGTAAGGATCGTCGACCTTCAGCCAGTAGTTGAATCCCCAGTGCAAGTAGCCAGTGGCGTTGTACTTGAAATTGATCCAATGCAAAAGCCTTGTCTTGATAAGCGGAAGTTCAAGGAAACGGTTGGCGTACTCACCTTGCGGATACACGCATGTGTACATCCACACCTCTTCACCAAGCCGCTGACGCTCCATGTAGTGCTCGTGCGATTTGGCGAAGTAATTGAGCTGAGGCACCCAGACGTCCAGGGCTCCGACGAGCTCCTTCGTGTGACAAGCGTCGATGGTTTTGACGCCCGGCATGTAATTTCGAACGAGCCTGGCAATCGCCCGATACGATTCGATGTTGGTGGAAATCGGTTCATCGGCCAAGTGCTGCATGTAGACAGACAACCAACCTTTCTCTTGAAGGTGCTGCTTCAGGGCGGGAAGAAATTGCGAGTAGAATTGCTCGGCTTCAGGCGAGGATGGATCGACCCTTTTAGAGACCAGTTTGCCCCCTTCGACAACCTGAGCGTCGATATGGAAGGGCGACTCCCACCCGCCGATTCTCCAACCCAAGTGGCCGCCTTCGATGCGTCCAATGACGCCGGCATCGATGAATATTTGGACTCGTCGGTCGAAGTCAGAAAAGTCGAAACGGATCTTGCCGTCCGATCGCAGTTCGTACTTGGTTAAGGAATAAGGCGCGATAAGGGCCACGTTCTGGCGATGTTCGGCCATGCTCTTGGCGATGACTCTCAGCTGGGCGTCCTCTTGGCTTTCGCCAGGTTTGACAGGCAGTTGCATGAACTTTTGCGACGGAAAATACCAGTTGGTCAGCCAAAGCCGCGATCGAACGGCGTTGACAGGATAGACGTTGGCCTTGAGAGGAATCTTGACGCTCAAGTCGCGTCCATCAACCGTCGCCATCACCTTGACTTCCGCTTTGTAAAGGCCCTGCTTGGCGTTTGCGGGAACCTTTGCATCGATCCACACCGGTTGCGCTTCGTTGGGCTTCAAGGCGAAGGAAGAAGTTTCCAAAAGCGGGTCGGCGAAATCACAAGGCGGCTTCCTCAAGGCGTCTTTGGGAGGATCCGGCATAGCCTGGTTGACCGGAACGTAACCGACCGTTCTAACCCGCAAACCCTTGAATTTCTCTCGTCCCGATTTGAGGTCGCTGACGATCACGGAAACTTTGGCGATCTCTTTGGCGCTACGGACGACGATCTGCCATACGGCATGCTCACCCCGAGCCACATCGATTGGATCCACGAGGTCGTCGGCGGGCTCGGAGTCCCGAAACACTTTTACCAGCGGGTCCACCTGCCAAACCTGGAGCGGTATGTCGGCCGGGGTTGCCGGCACTGAGAAAAACGCCAGACCCAAAGCAAGCATGTTCGCCTCCTCTCGGCTCCTAAGCATACTACCGGCAACCGATATAAACGCAACACTTGCCAGCGTTCGCCAATATGCATATTGACGCTGAAACACGTTTCCTTCAAGACGGAATTTCCACCTGGCCTCTCGCGGCCACTAAAGCCGCTCGACATGAATCGATGGCTGGCATGACAAAAGCTTGTGCCCAGACTGAGCCGCCTAATCCGCTGGCCCCGTGTGAAACTCGCAAAAGTCGTCCGGCTCAACTCCAGGCGGCACCCATTAGTCATACCAACAAATGGGTGCCAGGCTGAGTTAAAGACTGACCGTTGAAAATGGTCGGCCCCACGGTACGGGCGGCTTGCACGGTGCCGTTGCATGGCGGATCAAAGCCCAATGGCCGACTTGGCCTTGCCACTTAGGCGTTTGGCTCGCGAAAGGGGCCCCTTGCGCCCTATTAGCCAATTCAGCCAAAAGCAAACTCAAAGGCCGTGGATGAGGACCGTGCCACCGGCTGAGCTTTTACCACTTGCTGTTGAGTTGAGGCGAGCAAGGCTAGCCTATGGCATTCCCTTAGCCCAGGACCTCCGATAGATCTTTTCAGCGACCACTCCTTGTTCTCCGAAGCTCTTGGGACCTTCCTGATCAAGGAAATACTGCCTTCTTTCAGCCGAATAGTCATAAATACCCGTTTTGCTACTTTTTTTAAAACGGAGTGTCAGCTAACTCGATCGACGTTCTATACTGGTCGTGATGGGGCTTGGACAAATTGCTGAGTTCGAAAAGTCTTAGCCCCATCCTTAGAAACTGAAAGGAGAAAAAAGATGATGAAACATAATCGTATTGCTCTTTTGAGCATGGCGTCAGTTGTCATGTCGATTCCGTCCGCGTCGATGGCTTATATCGTCAACATCGATAACGGCACAACCTACACCATAGGCTCGCTGACTGGATTTTCGACATCTGGCGACATGATGGACGGCATGACAGTGATTTTCGATTTCGATGGCCTTGGGTCATTCAGCCACTCATGGACGGATTCGGCACTTGGCATAGGCGGCGTCTCCGGCGCCTCAGGCGGAGCCTCATGGAGCCTTGAACTAGTTGGTGACTCGTTCGCCTCGCCTTGGACATTGACTGTCGAAAATGCTGTTTTGAGGAAACTGACCTTGATCGGCAGCACAGGCCTTACAGCTTTCGACCTGGATAAGCCCAATCCAGGAACAGTGGGCTCAGCTAATGGGAGTACTTTCTTTACGAACTCCACGTTGCCGATTACGGCAACGTACAAGAATATTATCCAGTTGGGCAGTAATGCACCCGTCGGCGACCTCTATGAAAGGCTGATCATCGAATTCGGCGGAGAAGGATTCCGCAGCGGCACGATTGAGTTCGTCGCTGATACGGACAACATCAGTGCTGGAACATTCTACGAGCCCGTCGTTCCGGGACCAGCCGCTACACTACCCTTTGGCGTCGGCCTCTTGGCTGCTCTGAAGCGAAAGCGCAACCACAAGTAACACAGTCTTGCCCAGAGTCGCGCCTCACCCAACTTGTTTGGGCGGGGCGCTTTTTTTAATATAAGGGATATAAGTGCTAGTTTAGGCTTTTGCGTCGGTGAGCCGGAAAAACACTTTGCTCATGAGTCCCTTGAAGGGCTGAATAAGCTGATCGAAATCCTCATCGCAACGACTCCGAAACGGCGGGAGCGTGGGTAACATGGAGGTATGAAGTTGCATGAGTACCAGTCCAAAGAAGTCCTCGCCAAGGCTGGAGTTCCTGTGCCCCGCGGAGAAGTTGCCGTGGACCCCGAAACGGCAAGGCGAATCGCTGAAAGCCTTGGCGGCAAATGCGTCGTCAAGGCCCAAGTTCTGATGGGAGGCCGAGGCAAGGCAGGCGGCGTCAAGCTTTTCGACAACGCCGACGACGCGGCCGCTTTCACCAAGGAATTGATCGGCAAGAGACTCGTCAGCATCCAAAACCCGACCGGCATGGTCGTCGAGAAAGTTCTCGTCGCCGAACAGATCGACATCGCCGAGGAATACTATGTCGCCGTTCTGCTGGACCGCGACGTTCAAAAGCACGTCGTGATGCTTTCAGCGAAAGGGGGAATGGACATTGAAGAAGTGGCTCGAACCGAACCCGAAGCCATCGTCCGTCTGCACATCGATCCCGCCTACGGCCTTTGCGATTACGAAATCCGCGAAGCAATCGCCAAGGCGAAGATTCCTGCCCACGCTCGAAACCAAATGGTCGCCATGATCAAGAAACTGGTCACGGCCTACCACGATTCCGACGCCGACATGGTTGAAATCAACCCTTGCGCCTGGACGACAGACGGACGTCTTCTGGCCGCGGATGCCAAGGTCGGCATCGACGAAAATGCAATGTTTCGGCATCAGGACTATGCCTCCGTCTCCCAAGCGAGCGCGGAGGATCCCATCGAGGCCGAGGCGGCCAAACGCGGGATTGCGTATGTGAAGCTCGACGGGGACATCGGCATCATCGGAAACGGAGCCGGACTCGTGATGTGCTCGCTGGACGAAGTGGCCGATGCGGGTGGCAAGGCCGCCAACTTCCTCGACGTCGGCGGCGGCGCGAAGGCCGATCGCGTCAAACAGTGCGTTGAACTCATTCTAATGGATCCACGCGTCAAAGGCCTATTGATCAACATCTTCGGCGGCATCACCCGATGCGACGAAGTCGCCAAAGGCATTCTCCAAGCCTTTGATGAATTGCCGATTAACTTCCCGGTTGTTGCGCGAATCGAAGGCACCGCCTCCGAGGAAGGACGCAAGTTGCTGGAAGGTTCGCGCCTCGTCCCCGCCACAACGATGAAAGAAGCGGCAAAAAAGATAGTCGAACTGGCCTACGCCTGATTCGCCTTGGCCCGGCCGGCCTTTTTATCGGCTCAGAAGAACCAACGGGCAAGCAACCAACCAGAGCGGTGTGCCGCCCTTCAATAATAAAAGAATCATTGGACAAGAAATAACTGACACGCTTTTCACATTATTAACGCAAAACTTTCTAGCTTGGTGCAAATAAAAGCCAAGGCTTGATATAATGTTTTGAGGTGTTGAAAATAAAGCCAGGACATTGACAGTCAAGAGAGGGCCTATGTCACAAGTGAGAACGAAAAACGGCGAGGCGAAGATCGAGCGATACCTCTCCGCAGAAACCAAAGATCCTTTTGAAGCCATTTTGTATATTCTCAGCCAACGGTGGACTCCGCAGATCATACGGCACCTTCTCAAGAAAACACTTCGGTTCAACGAATTGTTGCGAGCAGTCGGAGCCAACCCTTGCACTTTGCGCGAGCGGCTTAAAGAGCTCGAAGCTGCTGGAATCGTCGACCGCAACGTGATCAGCGAGATGCCCCCCTATGTCGAGTATTCGCTAACGGAAAAGGGCAAGGACATGAAGCACATTTTCAAGTCGCTTGAGAACTGGAGCCGAAGGTGGGGCTAACGCAGACATTCTCGAAGTGAACCTTAAGCACCTTCTCTGGTATCTTTAAAGCTCAACATGAGCTTTAGCAAACGTACGCATGAATGTGGTGTTCTTCGATCCGAACACGCAGGCGCAAAGGTCGTGCTTAATGGATGGGCGCATCGGGTCCGCGACCTCGGGGGACTCTTCTTCGTGGACTTGCGCGACCGCAGCGGCATCGTTCAACTTTTCTTCGAGCCCCACCAGTTCGACAACCTTCCGGAAATCAAACCGGAAACCTGTCTGAGCGTCTCGGGCACCGTACGCGAGCGTTCCGTCGAAACCAAAAACGCGAATCTTGCGACTGGCGACGTCGAGGTTCATGTGGAATCGTTTCAAATCCTCGGCCCCTCGAAGCCCCTTCCTTTCCCTCTTAGCGACGAGCAGGTCATGTCGAGCGTCAACGAGGAGCTTCGCATCAAGCACCGATACCTCGACCTAAGGCGGCCCAAAATGTTCCACCGCCTGGCACTCCGCGCCGCAGCCGTGCGCAAGATCCGGGCCTATTTGGACCGACGGGGCTTTCTTGAGGTGGAAACCCCGATCATCACGCGTTCAACACCCGAAGGCGCCCGCGATTACCTGGTGCCCTACCGGCTCGAGCCCGGCAAATTTTATGCCTTGCCCCAAAGCCCGCAACAATATAAGCAATTGCTCATGGTGGCGGGCATCGAAAGGTACTACCAGATCGCCAAATGCTTTCGCGATGAAAGCCAAAGAAGCGACCGCCAGCCCGAGTTCACCCAGCTCGACCTCGAGATGTCCTTCGTGACCCAAGAAGACATCCTCGCGCTTGCCGAAAGCCTGACTATCAGCGTGGTCAACAGCTTGATCGAAGAGTTCGACTTGGCCAAAGATCCGATCGAACCTTTCGCCAGGCTCTCCTATGACGAGTCGATGCGATTGTATGGCTGTGATAAGCCGGACCTGCGCTTCGGCCTTCAACTTTTCGATCTGACGGAACTTGCCGGACGATGCAGCTTTAGCGTGTTTCAGTCCGTCGTCCAATCCGGAGGCTCCGTGCGCGGCGTCCGGTATCCTGGCGGTGCGAGGCTGTCCAGGAAGGAGGTCAGCCAGCTTGAAGAGTTCTGCAAGGGTCTTGGCGCCAAAGGAATGGCCTCTGTGGCGGTCGAGTCGGCGAGCGAAGCCAGGCTTCACGGCGGCATCTCGAAGTTTTTCAACAGCGAGGAAGCACGGGAACTGATCCGCCTGGCCGGCGCGGAGGACGGCGACTTGCTCTGTTTCATCGCCGACAGCTACACGGTCGGAAACAACGTGCTGTATCGGCTTCGAAACGAGATCGGCGAACGTTGCGGCCTTCGTGATAAGAGAGTGCTGAAGTTCTGTTGGGTCGTCGACTTTCCCCTCGTTGAGAAGGACGAGGAAACGGGACTTTGGTCCCCCATGCACCACCCTTTCACTTCTCCGAAGCCGGATCACCTGCACCTCCTGGACACGGACCCAGCCAGGGTTCAAGCCGACTGCTATGACATCGTCTGCAACGGAACGGAATGGGCGTCAGGATCGATTCGAATCCATCGACCCGACATTCAGTCCAAAGTCTTTCACCTGCTTGGCATCGACGAAAAAACGCAACAAGAAAGGTTCGGACACATGCTCGAGGCCTTTACCTATGGAGCCCCGCCGCACGGGGGCATCGCCCCTGGCATCGACCGCCTGATCATGTTCCTTACGGACGACGAAAACATTCGCGAGGTGATCGCCTTTCCGAAGATGGGCAACGGTTACGACCCAATGATGGACGCACCTAGCGAAATAGATCCCCAGCAGTGGGAGGAACTTGGACTAAAACGGTAAATTTACTGGGACTATTTGTCCCGTTGCCATTGATGGCCATGTATAATGTACCTAGCCATGAGAAATCTGTGCGAAATCACATGTAAAGGAGAACGATGCAGTATGAGGAGACTTCTAACGTCAGCTTTAGCAGCTGCCGTAGCAGGTGCTTCTTTCGCAGTCTCGCCCGTTTACGTTCAAGACTGGAACCCACCTTCATCCGGCACGCCCGTTTGGATTAACAACTTTAACGGCTATCTTAGCACTTTGAGCCAGGTGAAGCTCGATACGACGACTTACAACTACAACGTTGGCATTTACAACTACCAGATTTCCTATTCTGGCCCCGTCAATGTCAGCTCCCCAAGAGAGCACTTCCTGTGCGTTGAGATCGATCAGTCCCGGTACCTCAACGATTACGAGTCGAAGAAGCTGAACGGATACGTCGCCTACTTTGCCAACCAGATCGGCAACGTCGTATCCATGGCCCCTGGCACAGCACGCCTCGAGAAATCGATCGCTTTGGCGCTTGCGACTTGGGATTTCATCTACGACTCCAACCGCTATGCAGTTGGCAGCCAGTATTCGGCAGGGCCCATTTCGAGTAGCGAGCTGTACAATGGCCGCTTCCAGCTGGTGGGTTCGTTCTCAGGTGTGTCGATTACCAACATAGAGAACAACTTCGTCAACTACGTGAACGCGGCTTTGGCCTACAACGGTGGCGAATACATTTACTACCACAATCCAAAGTTCCCGATGGGCGACAACGGATACTCGCAAGACTTGATCAGCGGAGTCGTTCCCGGCCCTGCAGCTGTTCTTCCGTTCTTGCTTGGCTTCGGTACGGCTCTTCGCCGGCGACGAAGCAAATAACTTCGAAGCCGTTCAAAACGTTCAGGCGTCAAGCTAGGGCTGACGCCTTTTTTGTTTTTCGACCTTAATTCGGCTCATAATGCAATAACCCATGGAAATCGTTCGCTACAAGCCAGGGGAGGCTGTGCGTTGGCTTGACGCCGGTGCAAAAGACATGCTGGTTAGGGCCAAACAAAAAGGCGGGAGCGCCCTTGCCGGTGGTATTTCACGCCAGGTGCCGAAGGATATCGCATCGGTCGCCACGGCGGTTTTCGACGCTGGAAAAAGCGCTTTGGCGGAACTCATGCACCGGCAAGCCGAGGCCACCGAGTACGTTCTGGACGAACGTGGACTTGAGGTTGTCCGACTAGGTTCCCTCAAGTTCCTATCCTATTCTTCGGTCAGATCCATCTCACAAAAGGGCGATGAATACATGATCAAGTCCGATACCGGGACGGTCCGCATCAAACCGCACGCCTATATCGTGTCCGGACGCATTCGGGTGCCCATCGGTTGGGACCGAAACGGTATCGAAGTAGCCTACGGTGTGCTGGCCGATGAGCTGGCCGCTCGATGTAAGGTAAACATAGAGCAATCGTGAACGCTTGGATGGATCCTGAACCGGCCTGCTGGTGGACAATCGTCGAAGACGCCTTGGTCGAAGACCTGGGAACCGGCGACCTAACCGCGGCCTGTTTGCCGCCGAACCTCCTTGTCAACTGGTACATCGAGTCTCAAGAAGATGGCGTCGTTTGCGGCGTCGGGATCGCCGACTTTCTTCTTGGGCCCCAGCCAGGTGACCCCGAAGAAATCGATTGCGAGGTTCTTGTCCGGGACGGCGAGCGCGTAGGGCGCGGCACCCGGGTCATCGAAGGAAGGGCAAACGCCCGAAAGCTCCTTGCATCGGAACGCACCGCGCTGAACTTCCTGATGATGCTAAGCGGCGTTTCCACCTTGACACGAAGGTACGTCGAGAAGGTCAGGGGAACTGGTGCGCGCATCGTCGACACGCGCAAAACCCTCCCCGGCATGCGCGTTCTTCAAAAATACGCTGTACGATGCGGCGGCGGCTTCAACCATCGCATGGGTCTCTACGACGCCGCTATGCTGAAAGACAACCATATCAAGGCGGCAGGAGGCATCGAGCGCGCCGTGGCAAAAATGAAGGCTTCGCTCTCGCACCTCACAAAGATTGAGGTCGAATGCGATACGCTCGAACAAGTCGACCTGGCCGTTCACGCCGGGGCCGATGTCATCCTCCTTGACAACATGGACCCGTTCATGATGCGCGAAGCTGTTCAAAAGCATCGCGGAAAGTGCCTTTTCGAGGCCAGTGGCGGCGTTTCCCTGGATACCGTCACCTCTATTGCCCAGATCGGAGTCGACATCATTTCGGTTGGAGCACTGACGCACTCCGCGCCGTCGCTTCCCTTCCACCTTGAGCTCGAATGAAATGCCCAACATCTCGATTTGCACGAATGGACGTTCACGAAGTCGGCTCGACGCAAACGTTGGCCGCCAAGTTGCTCATGGCTGGAAGCGCGCCGGGCCTCATTGTCGCCGACCTTCAAACAGAGGGTCGAGGCCGGTTCGGCCGGTCGTGGTTCAGCGCACCGGGCGAGTCGCTGTGCATGTCTTTGATCTTTCATGACTACGCGAACCACCCGAAGCCTTGGCTGATTGGCATGGCGTCGGCGATCGCAGCAGCGGGAGCCATCCGAAGCCAGCTCCAATGGCCCAACGATTTGACCATCGGCGGACGCAAGACAGGAGGCCTCCTCACAGAGATGCTCCCCGACGCGGCTGGGCGCAAAATCCCGGTCGTGGGCATTGGCATCAACCTTTTGCAAGAAACCTTTCCAGACGAAATCCGAGAGCGAGCAACAAGCGTCAAGCTGGCGCGCGGCGTTTCACTCGACCGAGAGGCGATTGTCACCGACATCTTAGAACGGTTGAAGCGGCTTCCCGAGCCCGACGCATGGCCATCCCTTCAACCAGCCTGGCAATGTTTCGACGACACCCCAGGAAAACGTTACCGCTTGCCGGACGGCCAAGTCGCTGTCGCGCTGGGCATCGGACCCGAAGGCGAGTTGATCGGCTCGCTTGAGGGTGAAACGGTTACCATCATGGCCGCCGAGGCTTTCTTCTAGCCAGCCTCTTGTTCCGGCGCGCCTTCATGAACGGACGCCGACCGGCTTGCAGCGTAAAGCTTGATGCCACGATTGGACAAAGCCGAAGCCACCGCGCCCATGACAACAAGCAGAACAACCCGCTCCAATAGCCGAACGAAGTTGTCGCCCGTTTGCGCTAGGTCGACTGGCTTGCCCGGTTGAACGGCCATTGCCTGATCAGGCGAAATGGCAAACATTTGGTATGCCGCATAAAAGGTAAGGCCGAGCAGGGCGATTCCGGACACAAAAGAAAGAATCCCTATCGCTGCCCCTACGGGTTCGGTTCTTACGCGAATGTTCTTGTTGGACATTCTGAACCTTGATCTTACCCTTCCGAGGGGGAGTAGAATCGACCTGATGCTAGAACACGTGCCCGGAATCGCTGGGGTTGACGAGGCCGGCCGCGGGCCATTGGCGGGACCGGTCGTCGCAGCCGCGGTGATCCTCCCGCCATTTTTCGACACATCTGGACTTGACGACTCCAAGAAGCTATCGAAAATCAAGCGCGAACTTTTGGCGGAGCGCATCCAAAGCGAGGCGGATTGGGCTCTAGGAATGTGCGACCACGAGGAGATCGACCGCGAGAACATCCTCAACGCCACAATGATGGCCATGGCCCGAGCAATCGGTCAGCTTTCAAGCCCGCCTGAAGAGGTTTGGGTTGACGGCGATCGAATCCCCCAGGTGCTTGCTTGCCCAGCCAAGGCCATCATCAAAGGCGACGGGAGGATCGCCGCCATCGCGGCAGCATCGATTTTGGCGAAAACGCAACGTGACCGCCTTATGAAGCAATACGCCGACATTTATCCGGCCTATGGTTTCGACAAGCACTTCGGTTACCCGACGCCGGACCACATTGCCGCCCTTAGGCGTTATGGACCATGCCCCATCCACCGTCGATCGTTCGGCCCAGTGGCCTCGCTCATCGGTTGCAAATCGCAAGTTCAACCATGCCTAACCTTGCAAAGCTAGGCCATGAAGCTGAAGACCGAGCAGCCCAATACCTTCTCGACAAGGGTTACACGATCGTTACTCGGCGGTACAAGGCCAAGCACGGCGAAATCGACATCGTCGCCCTTGACGGCGAACTGCTTGTGTTCGTCGAGGTGAAGTACCGCCGCGGGAATTCGTCATGGCCAGAAGCCGCCGTAGACGACGCCAAAATCGAACGACTTGCCAAGGCCGCACTCGAATACGCCACAGCCTTCGGTTGCCTGGGCATGCCAACTCGCTTCGACTTGATCGCGGTCACCCCAAATTCTATGCGCCACCACCCGGACGCTTTCAGGCCTCGTTGAACCCTCCAAAGGTACACTTAGCTCCTATGAAACTCCGAATAGGTTTGCCCAAAGGCAGCCTGCAAGAAGCCACGTTCTCCCTTTTCGAGCGCGCTGGATACCTGTTCAAAAGCTCCGCGCGGTCGTATGAGCCGATGGTCAATGACGACGAACTCGAGCCGATTCTTTTGCGACCCCAGGAAATTCCCCAGTATGTCGAGGACGGCATCATCGATGTGGGCCTCACAGGCTACGATTGGGTTGTTGATTGCGGAGTCGACGTGCACGAAGTCTGCGAACTCCGCTACAGCAAGCTAACGACCAACCCGATCCGCGTCGTTTTGGCGGTCCACCAATCCAGCGACATCCAGTCGGTCTCCGATCTTCAGGGCAAGAGAATCGCGACCGAATACGTCCGGCTTGTCGAGAGGTACCTGGAAAAGAACCACGTCAAAGCGCATGTTGAGTTCAGCTGGGGTGCTTGCGAGGTGAAAGTGCCGTTGTTGGTTGATGCTATCGTGGTCAACACCGAGACGGGGTCCTCGTTGCGAGCGCACAACCTTCGGGTTGTCGAGACGTTGCTCGTGTCGACAACGCGCCTTGTGGCCAACAAGGAGGCCTGGCAGGACGAATGGAAGCGAGCCAAAATCGAATCGCTCGAGATTCTTTTGACCGGGGCGATGAACGCCGCCAAGCTGGTTGGGCTGAAGATGAACCTTCCTATTGATAAAAAGGACGAAATCTTGTCGATCCTTCCAGCGCTCCACAACCCGACCTTGTCGCCGCTGGCCGATCCGGATTGGGTGGCGGCGGAGGTCATTATTGATCAAACCAAGGTTCGTGATTTGATTCCCGCCTTGAAGCGCGCCGGAGCCGAGGGCCTAGTCGAATACCCCTTGAACAAGGTGATCTATTGAGGATTTAGATCATTAATGGGGGCAGAGCCCGCCTCAAGCTGATAAAACATCCTTGAGGTGAACATCTTGACCAGCGATGAAGCGATAGTCGGCCTGCCCGGCT